>Ga0129307_1000517_pt1 | contig 58888 bp, 57 predicted proteins | sample P1105metagenome_FD_94437 | JGI IMG/M metagenome (GOLD analysis project Ga0129307, IMG submission 94437) | Capybara group fecal microbial communities from Wisconsin, USA - P1105 metagenome | ecosystem: Host-associated > Mammals > Digestive system > Large intestine > Fecal | place: USA: Wisconsin... | reverse complement strand
TCTACTAACACTTTCTTTATTGCTTCTTCTTTGAGTTCTTTGCTGTATTTTCTGTACTTTCCCTGATTCAGTACTCCCGGCCCATGCGCCTCAAGCAATCTCACAAGATATCGGATCGATGAATCATTTATTCCATATTCTTTGGATAACTCTATTGACCTTTTCCTTCTTTCCATTTCTCCCAGATCTCTAGTCGCTCTTTGTTTGTGATTTTTGACATTTAAAACCCCCATTATCTGTGTCCAAATAATGGGGGTCAGTACATTTCCGGAGCTTTTCTCTTTATCCTCTCATCTCATCCGCATAAAACTTCTATTTTTATATTCTCTCCGGGATCTCCTATCCTGCCGTCGGACTGTTCGCCATTCACGAATACCGTCACATCATTTCCCCATCCGCTGACAGAGATGTCTATACTGTTGTCCCTGAATCTCAGTCCATTAAAGCTCATGTCTCTTAATGAATACGGAATATGAGGATCTATCGTGAGTCCTTCCCTTCCGTAACCGATGCCAAGGGCTCCGTAGATTATGTAGCCTATATATGCAGAGGCATGCCACGGAAGTCCCGGCCATCTCCAGGCAAGACCCGTATCCACATCTATCACCTCATGGAAGGTCTTGTTGAAAAGAGCGTTTCTCACCTGACCGTATATGAGCCTGTCCAAAAGTTCCAGTTCCCCTGTCCTGCCTGCAGCCTCGGCGATCCCTAGGGTCCAGGATACCCAGCAGGCTCTCCAGAAATGGTTCTTCTCCTTTCTGAAGGGATACCAGTTGAGCCCGAAATCAGTCAGATGCTCCCCAATCACTTTCAGGAACGACCTCTTCTCCTCTTCTTCTGCGATACCGAATTTAGACCACAGGGAGAACTCTGCTCCCGGTGCCTCGAATATGCCCTTTTCATAGGCTTCGCTGCCTCTTGGACCCATGGTGAAGATCTCCCCGTTGAAGAACTTCTTCTTCACGTTCATGCGTATCGTCTCAGCTCTCTCCGCCCATTTTGCTGCAAGCTCACTGTCAGTATCAAGCTCCTCTGCCATGTTCGACATGGACTCGTACATCTTCGCATAGAGTATCTCTGTACCTATACAGAAGCCTCCGCTCTCCTCCTCCGGAAAGGCATCCTGTGCAGGGCACATCCAGGCTTCCACAAGACCCTCCTCTTCCATGAACCTGCTGTCGGGATCTGCTGTGAACTTTTTGAGGTACGGATATGCCTCAAAAAGAAAAGACCTGTCAAGAGTCGACAGATAGTAGTCCCACACCGCTATGGCAGGCATTGCAGAAGAATCCTCCCCGTTATTGAAGCCGTGGCTCAGTATATATCTCAGGGACTTCTTTATGGTCGCGGGCTTCAGCAGGTTCTGCGTCCTCATTGCGGCATGGCAGGTATCCCTTATCCATACTCCGAAGCCCTCTCCCTTTCCCTGGAAGAGAGCTGCATTGAACAGTCCATCCTGTCCCGGAAGGTTATATTCCCTGTCCGAGTTTTTATACAGTATGTCCGTGGCGATGTTGTATGCGGCATCTATCACGGGATTATGTGTGGTGAGCACTGGATACTCCTCATATGCCTTTCCGGCATTGAAATTCTCGCTCCTGTTGGTAATCCTGGTCATGTCTCCCCATGGAGTCTGTCTCCAGTCGAATTCCTCGACTGCCCTCTGAAAGGAGATCACTTCCTTTCCGCCGTCCAGGACGTATGCATCCCTCTCTCCGTAGGCCCTGTCGGTGACTTCGTTCTCATAAATGTCGTAATTATCCGTATGGTATATGAGCTCCCCTTTTTTGAGCATCCTGATCTTTCTCTCGTTGTCAGGAGAGTATCTGGTGCTCCTGAGACCGTATGCAACTAGCCTTATTATCGAAGAAGTCGTGCCCTCGGTGGTTATCCTGATATACGGATCCCTGAAATACGTGTACGAGAAGGAGTCGTTGTTTATGTTCTCCACCGTTTCAGAAGAGATCCTGTGGGTCACGGTTCCAGAGCCGTCCTCCTTAACGAGCATCATGACCTTTCCCTCCGAGGTATATATCTCGGTCACGCATCTGTCGAAGAACACGTGGAGATTCAGTCTTCCGTCTTTGACCTTCACAGGTATGGAATGCTCTCCGTTCTTAAGGGTATATATAAGAGCGTCATATACGAACTCCGTTCCCGAAACGTCGAAGCTTATGAACCTCTCCTGTCCCACGAACAGCTCTATCTCATATTCCATGGACTTGGCAGTGATATCGTCGATGTCCATCTTCTTCTCCATGACCTCTATGTTGGGCCATGGTGCCGGTCTCGTGGTAAAGCGGGATTCGAAGAAGAATTCCTTAGAGATATTCTCTATCATCCATTCCCTCTTCCAGATCCTGAGCTTACTTATGGCTTCAGGCCATATGAGCCCTCCGTCCCGCTCCTCGTTCATGAGGGAGAATACGTTCCTGAAAGGAGCGCCAAGAAAATCCCTTTCTTCCGATAAGGCGAAGGAGATCTCCCTTCCGTCCTTCCTGACGCGGTATACGTCCTTAATGTCTCCGTAGTACAGAGGATCCTTGCCTCCGCTTATGGGCTCTTCCCCTTCCGGTACCGTAGCATATGTCATATGCACATCGTCCTTTGAGGACACGGCAGTCACGAAAGGTCCTGCCCTGAAGGATATGTCCTTTTCTCCATATACGGCTGTCACTTTTCCGGAAAACGGAGTCATGTGGAACAGAGGTCTCAGATCCTCATACATGAATCCGTCATCCTCTGAAATGAGCTCTGCTGCTTCAAGGAAGAAATTCGTTTCAGCGCATTTCAAAACAGCTTCAGAGGTCTCCGGTACCTCAAATATGTACCAGTCCTCGATCCTGTCCTCGGCAAGAGGCGCCATGAAACCGTACTCTTTACCGTTCAGTACGAATACGAGATCCTTTTCACATACTCCCTTCTGAACGGGTATCCTTAACAGCTTTCCGGTATTTTCAAATCTCTTTTCCATATCATCTGACCTCGCTTCCGTCGAACAGCAGCCTGTATCCTCTGTCCTTGAACAGTTCAAGCTTTTCGGTAAAATCCCCGCTTCCCTGTATCTCGAACCGGTGCTCTTCCATGCCGACCTTCAGTGCCTTATCTACACCGAGATCGTGATACGATAGGAGCCCCACTTCCTTCACGTTCTCTCCCAGTCCATCTATGACGTCCCTTATCTTAGTGAGCTCGGACATGCTGTCGTTCACTCCCTTTACGACGGGGGTACGTATGAACACGTTCTTCTTCGAAGCAACATACCGGAGATTCTCCATTATGCGCTCGTTACTGTTTCCAATGTATTTCCTGAAGATGTCCTCTGATACTGCTTTCAGATCGCAGAGGAAGAGATCGGCATACGGCATCACGAGATCTATGTTCTCCCTGGGAACATTGAGAGCCGTATCTATCGCGACATGTATCCCCTGTTCCTTCAGCATCCGGGCAGCTTCACTTACGAACTCTGCCTGAAGAAGCGGCTCTCCTCCTGAAAAGGTGACTCCGCCTCCTGATTTCTCATACAGTCCCCTGTCTCTCATGACCAGACTGACGATGTTCTCCGTATCGTAGGATGATGCTATCATCTTAAGCGCTCCGGCAAAGCAGACATTCTGGCATTCTCCGCATCCGACACATCTGGAGAAATCAACTGTATGACTTCCATCTGCAAAGGAGTGGACTCCGTTCTTGCATACGTTCATACATGCCCTGCATCCTATACACTTATTCTCCTCGTACATGAGGGAATTCTTTACGGCTATGGATTCGGGATTATGGCACCATGCGCAGTTAAGGGAGCAGCCCTTTAAAAAGACCGTCGTCCTGATGCCCGGGCCGTCGTGAAGCGAGAAATGCTGTATGTCGAATATGAGTCCCTTCATCATCTCTGAGTCCTTGCTATTATCTCGTCCTGCATATTCTCGGACAGAGTGTGGAACAGTGCGGAATATCCGCATATCCTGACGCTTATGTTCGTGTATTTCTGAGGTTCTGCCTTAGCTTTAAGGAGCGTCTCCCTGTCAAGCACATTGAAGTCCATCACGAAGGCCTCCTTCTCGATGAAGTCCTTTATTATGGAGCTGAATACTTCCGTTCCTATCTTTGCCTTGGCTACGGGGATGTCCATGTAGAGGACTCCGCCTCCGGGATAGTCAGTATAGTCTATGTTCTTCTGGGAGCTCAGGAGAGTCGCTGCGTCGATGCTTCCGGAAAGCTCTGACGGATTTATGCCCCTGGTGAGCACGTCTCCTGCCCTCCTGCCGTCTGCCGTTGCGTCAAAGTTCCTGAACCATTCGTACGAATAGAAGGAGAAGAGCGAGGCCTCGAAGTATCCTCCCCTGACGTTCGGATAGCCTGAGAGGGCCTTTGAGACGTCCCTGAACACCCTGGAGGCGAATTCCCTTATCTCCTCGTTGTCCTGTCCCATCTTCGGGATCCTGTTAAGGAGATACTGGCGGAGCACCTCGTTGTCCCTGAAGTCGTTTCCCACAGCCTCGCGGAGCTCCTTCATGGTCACGAAACGGTCTTCATATACAGCCTTCTTGATCGCAAAGAGCGAGTCCACCACGGTCCCTATGCCGCACATACCGAAGCTGTCGGAATTGTATTTTAACCCGCCTTCAGTCACATCCATCTTCCTCTCGATACAGGTATCGGAAAGTGCTGAGTAGAAAAGGCAGGGGTTAGTGTCCGTGAGCTCGCTGTTGAAATCGTTGAACCTGTTGACGAATATCTGTATCGCTGAAGCGAAGTTGTAGATGGCGTCCCTGTAGTATTCCTCGAACGTCTTCTTCTTGTAAGCCTTCTTGAGGTAGATCCTGTCTCCCGCCTCGAGGAAGATCTTGGTCCATTTCTCGGGAAAAAGGGATATGTTGAAGAGTCCTGCCGTATTGACGTATACATAAGCCCTCGAATTGTATTCGTTCGGGAGCGTTATCTCCTGGCAGCCTCCTGCCAGATATACGTTGGCGTCCTCCCTGTCCTTCCCTTCCTTTATCTGGGCTCCCACCACCACCCTGTCATTGAAGACGGAGAGACAGTTTATGCCCGACTGTGCCAGCTCAGAGAGCTTATGGAAGTACTCTTCCGGATGGGATGCGGTTATCCTTGCCTGTATCTTTGGGTTCACGAACCTGTACTTCAGCATTCCGTCTATAACCATGGTGGTGATGTCGTTATATACGGGCTTTCCGTATCTGTCGGTGCCTCCGATGACAAGGCTTGCGTTAGTGCCTCCGGGCAGTTCCTGTTCCAGATCCCACCTGGCATCCGTTATGGCAAGAAAGGCGTCCATGAGCTCCTGAGCATCTTCCTTTGTCAGTGTACCGTTCTCTATGTCTTTCTCGTAGAAATCTCCGAGTACCCTGTCTATGTGACCAAGCACGGCAAAACCCACTCCCTCAAAGGCGTTGCATATCTCTCTTGTGAACACGAACACCTCGAACGCCTCCCTGAAGGTCTTCGGTGCGTTCACGGGCACGTTTTTGGCCAGTTCATACTGCAGCTTCAGGTTCTCTCTGAGAACGGAGTCCTCTTCCTTTTCCATCTGAACAAGGATAGCGTTCCTGAATCTCTCTGCTATCTTTATGACGGAATCGACGGATATTAGAGCAGATGTGAGAAAAGCCTTTTCCATCGGGTCCAGGTCTTCGCTTCCAAGCTCATCCTCTATCTCTTTTCTTATGCCGCTAAGACCTATCTTCAGTATCTTCTCTACGTTCGCATAGTGATGGGCCACGTCGGAGAACATGACTCCGTTTATTATGTTGGTCTTCGTATATACGGGAAGCCAGGTGCCGTTGAACCTCTCGAGAAGAGAGATGTTCTTGGACATGAGGGCATCTCCGAGTCCGGGCTCCGGCGGCCATGTGCTGGTGACAGAGTTCCTTGCTCTTCCGGTATCCACCTCAAAGAAGAAGGGTGCGGTCTTGAGTATCTTGACGGGACTCTCCTCCGCTATTATCCTGTAGACTTCCGCCTTGTTCTCAAACGGAGTCTTCTCTGGATCGTATACGGAATCATACTCCATGAGCTCCCTGTCAACGTTGGTGGGGTATTTTGAGAATACCTTCTCGAATTCACTGAAATATCTCTCTTTATCGAATCTGTATGCCATGTCCCTCTCCTCAGAATGTCAGTACTACCTTCAGTCCTTTACGGGATCTGACTAGCTCGAATCCCTTTTCGAATTCCTCTACGGGAAGCACATCGCTCACATAGTCCTTGAGATCTATGTTGCCGTTCACCACGTTCTCTATCAGCTCGTCGTGTATCGATGCCTCTATCTCGGGTATCGGCCACTGTACCGACAGGAACTTGAAGTTGTAAGGTGCGGTCTTCCATTTGACCGGAATGTCGTCCTTGATACCTATACCGTAAAGCCCTATTGTTCCATTGTCCCTTATGAGGGCAAAGGCATCGTTCACGTTATGATTGTTTCCCACTGCGTCGACGAAGACATCGGCACCTCCTGGCAGTTCTTCCTTTATGGTCTCAAGATAATCGGGATTGGTCTTTGAATTGAGTGCAAGATCTGCTCCCACGTTCAAAGCCGTACTGAGTCTGTCGTTATGATGTCCTGTGAGAATGATCTTACTTGCTCCGTAGATCCTGGCGCAGTTGGCGAATGCAAGACCTACCGGTCCGTCTCCGGCTATGACTATGGAATCTCCTTCTTTAAGCCCCAGCCTCTTGAGGGCAGAATACACTTCCTTAAGGGTGATGATCATAGTGGCATCAGCCATGTCGAGACCGGAAGGTATCACCTGCTGAGGGATATCCCCTATGTTTCCTCCCGCATTGTCTCTTTCCTGAGCCTCATAGTCATATACTCTCGTATATTCAGCAAAGCTCCCCCACAGGGAATTGTATTTTGCATCCGGATCCAACTGTGACCTTAAAACATAGTCCCCGACCTTGAATTTCGTGACCTTTGATCCTACCTCCGTTACTATCCCCACGGACTCGTGTCCAAGCACTGCGGGATAATCGCTGAAGCCCTTGAGATGCCCTTCCACGAGCTTGATGTCCGTTCCGTTGCATATACCGCATGCTATGGTCTTCACTATAGCCGAATAATCATTAATTACAGGCATTGATATGTCATCTTTCAGTCTTACAGTTCCGTCTCCGTATACTACCAATCCTCTCATAATCAGATCCTCCGTTCTCAAAATATGGGACCGTTCCCACATTTTAATTATAACTGTTCTTCTTAGGGGAAATCAACAGGATTTCTATAAAAAACAGCCCCGTTCAGTCCATTTCCAGCTGAACGGGGCCATGTCCCTTCCATATAATCCTCTTCATGAGTATTTTGCCAGTACTTCCTCCCTTAACCTCCTGTACAGATCCAGCACTTCTTGGCTGTTCGTCAAGAAATCATATCCCTTTACTTCCGAATACATTAGCTGATGATCATCGGGAAGCTTTACGGAGATATCTTCTCCTGAATACCTGTATTTTCCGAATCCGAACTTGATCAGGTGATAGTAATCCGAGTCGGCGACTCTGTTGAGGAACAGGATATACTCCTCTCCAAGGAGCATGAGGTTGTATCCTCCGGGAGACCAGTACATATAGTCCATGGTCTTCTTATAGACTGAGACATATGATGGCTCGACTACCTTGACAGTAGTGCCGGAAGGAAGATCTCCTTTATATGTTTTTTCTATCTTTACCTCTGTGACTACAAATGTGGACAGATACTCCCTTTTTTGTGTTGCTGTACACCTGACCACTATATAGCTTCCTTCTATCAGGAGATCTACATCAGCCTTTTCAGGATCGAGATCCAGGTCTTCAAGATCCGCAAGGGAATTGGTGAACGGATTCGCATCGTATTTCCCTGCTTCGATGGTCTTCATGTCGAGATGTGGGACCGTTGCTCTTAACAAAGCCGCTATGACGACAGAGATGATTATCACGCCTGTGACTATCTTGGATCCGTGTCTTTCAAAAAGATCCAATACTTTTTTCAGCACTTTCATCTTATGTCCTTTACCCTTCCCTGCTCTATCAAGACGGTCCTGGTAGACAGTTCCTGTATCTCGCTCTGGTCGTGTGTCGCGATTATGACCAGTGAACCGTCATCATGGAACGATCTTATCCGGTCATACAGGACGGTCTTTGTGAGATCATCGAGAGAGTCCGACGGCTCGTCGAGAAGAAGGAGCTCCGGTCCTTCCATCATCGCCTGTATGAGGTTCAGTTTCTGCTTCATTCCCTGGGAATAGTCCCTTACCAGCATGTCCCTCTCCAGACGGAAAAGATCCATCAGTTCTTCTATATCCTGATCGGTCGCCTTCTTCTTTATCGATGCGAGGTATCTGAGGTTCTCGAATCCCGAAAGATCGCTGAAGTAAGTCGTTTCCAGCAGTTCCAGTCCCATGTCCCTAGGAAAAGAGATGTCCTTTCCTATGATCTCTCCGTTGACTGAGACATACCCTTTCGTCGGGAGGATAAGGCCGGAGATGGCTCTTAGAAGCATAGTCTTTCCTGCTCCGTTTCCTCCGGTAAAAGACCATATGTCACCGCCAGTCATGGAAAGGGATATGTCCTCCAGGACCGTCTTCTTTCTGATAATCTTCGTATAGTCCTTTATCTCTATATTCATCATCATAAAGCTCCTTTAAAGCATGTCTGCTCTTTTCGTTTTCTTGATATATATGATCCCAAAGAAGGATAAGACTGCCAGTGATTCAGGCAGCTTGATATACAGATCCTTAGGTCCGTATGCGTACAGCATATTGAGGACATACAAGTCCCCAAGTCTTGGAAAGTATACTATGATCAGAAGGGGCACCATAAGAATCAGGGACATGATCGTTATTATGCAGTTCCCTGTGTTCATATACATCCTTCCCAGCATATACATGATCCCTACCGTCATGCAAGAAAGACACATTTGGATTGCTACCGGAAGTGTTTCGATGCGAAGAGAAACCGTACCAAAGGTCAGTATATATGCCAGTGTCTCCGCAATAAAAATGAATGATACATGGATCAGTATCAGCCCCGCTTCAGTAATAAGAAGCCTTCCAGCCCAGTGTGTCCTGTCCCCTGTCCTGATAAGAGCCATATAACTTCCGCCCATCTGGTAGTAGTATTCCAGAAGGATGATAAAGGAGATGAATGGGAAAAGACACCCTATATAAAGCACGATCGATTTATACTCCTTGAACGTCTCTCCCGATATGATATCCAGCATGTCAGCATAGCCTAAGGATTGCCTTATGTACATGTTTAGGGCGATATAGAACACTGCTGTTATCATCCCTAATATGAGGACCTTCCTGCTCTTAATCATCGAGAACATCCTTTCTCTTCATATATCGTGATGAGATGAAGCCCATTATCAATATCATGCTTACTATCCTCACCAGATCCAGAACCACATCTGTCAAATGAAAATCCCGATGAAACAGCACGTTTCCGAAGAACGGCGAGTACAACTCGAACGGGATCGGCAGTATGGCAAGGATGTTCTCCATAAAGATGATCACGGCAAAGACACATAATGCAAACGTCCTGCTCACGAGTATGTACATGAACGCGAGCCCCGTTGAGAATACAACCAGCTGTCCGAAATACACGAGCACATAGAGAACGTCCATTCCGGAGCATCCGAAATTCAGTATATAGAAGACAGAAGAGAGGACCGTGATGAGAAGATCCATTATCACGGTTACGATCATGTATGACAGAAATGACTTCTGCCTCCCGTACCTCAGAAGAGGGCCGCTTCTCAGTGTCCCGTCATAGCTCATGTTCGACGTCACTATGATCATAGGCATCGACAGTAATGTCATATGGAAGATTCCCATGTACAGGTCCAGACCGTTCCCTATGTTCCCTATCCTCAGGAAGAAGTTCAGGAACAGGATGATCATGATCCACAGCATCGTTCTCCTTATGACATAGGATGTATATGTGATGCTAGATCTCATCCCTGTGGCTCCTGTCCCATATGAAGTTCATCAGAACTGCGGCTGTTATCATTATTATGTCCAGTATCATCAGAAACGGGAAAAACCATCTGTCCGTCAGTGCCATGTCAAACATCCAGAGGATCGAGAAACGGTACAGTCCGGTAACACTCAATGCCATAGTGATCACTATTACTGCTAAGGGAACGGCAAAAATGCTGAGTGCCCTGTTCTTGACTCTCATTTTGCATACCAGCAGGGATGCCGAAAACAAGAGTCCCCCGTATATGCAATATGAAAGGTAATAACATAGGATCATCAGTATGGGCTTGTTCAGAAATACGGAATCAAAATCGAAGACATGGAACTCTGAATAAAAACTTGTAATATAGTACCCTATGTTAAACAAGAAGTTTTCCACAGACTTCCAGGGATAGAGGATCAGTGAAAGGATGAGGTCCAGTAGACATGTAACGAGCGTCAGGAAAATGCCTGATACAAAACACGTAATCAGCCTTCTCCAGAAGACATTGGATCTCTGCACTTCTCTTATAACTACTGCATTGTCCATCCTGCCGGAATAATGCACTGAATAGAAAGAATGAACTATCCAGGATGACAGAAACGGAAGGAGTATGAATGCTGTCAGCTGACCTGCCTGGTTTCCAAAAAAAGTCAGATTCTGATTATATGGAAGCATATACTCGAACACTTTGTCACCGGTGATGTATAGAAAAAGGTGAGAAACCATAATGACTACAACCAGAATTAACAAAGATGTCTGATACTCCTTGATCTTGAGAATCCTTTTGACTGTCATTTCATAACTCCTGTTCCATTTCTGATCTTATGTCCGTCACGGGTTAAAGTTAACCCTACCCTGAGCCGTCACGGCATCCGTAGTATATGTATTATTGCTTACCGCGAGCGTCATGTTCTTGTTTTTATAGGACGAATCATAGAACGACAACGATGCCATCCCATCCGATCTTGTCAGGAGATGCTGAGCAGTAGCCCAGGAGCCAAGCTGCTGGCACCAGATCCTCGCCCTTATCGTCGTATATGTGCTTGGAGAAAGAATATCAATAGCTGCTTTAGAATAGTTGTTTGATCCGCTTGTTCCGGTGGCAACATCCTTTCTTACTCTGAAAGCAGGCAAAACCGTATTCCAGCTCTGGACTGCCGCATATGATACAGTAATAAATAGCATAAACACAACTGCTAACACTATGATTCTTTTATTATTACTCATGATAAAATCCGTTATATTATGTTTGTTATTGTTTTATGTAGTAAAAATGCTTCGTTTTTACTCTTTATGATCCTTTTCTATAACGTGTAACCATATTGAGCTATGGTAATCAGGATCATTTCTATCTGTGTTTAGAATATCAAACCACTCCAGGGTGATATCATCAATAACCGTATAATTCTCACTATCCGTCATCGTATCAGAATCAATAAACTTCCACACTCTCTTGATTGTATCGGGTACAGGACCTATGCAGTTGAGAACAGCCCATTCACATTCCGGGAGTTCAAACAATGCTAATCCATCAGGAACGTCTCCTCCGCTATATCTTCCTGCTATTAAATACCTGATCATACCATTATCAATGTCAGTGATATATATTCCGAATTCTCCTATCAGATTATCAATAACGGTTTTTTCAAAAGGGCTTCTATTTTCAGTGCTCTTATTTGAGGCTCTTCTTCTTAATTCATGAAATTCATCCCAAAAGCCGGATATAATAGCAGCGTCTCCATCAATTGGCATATCTTTCTCTATTCCAATTAGCCTCATTGCATTTTGTTTTTTTATCGTATATTTCTTATGATCTCCGCCCTGAATGTATGCACTTACAACTAAGGGATAGAACTCTCTGAAATTGGCTCCGTTACGTATCTCGGAAGGGCTTTTCCCATGAAACCTGATAAAAGCTTTTTCGAAACTTTCATAGTTCTCATAGCGATACTTCATGGCTATCTCCTTGACCTTATCATCGGTCTTGATTAAATCCTCAGCAGCCCTGTGCAGTCTCCTGTTCCGTATATATTCAGCTATCCTGTATTCAGTGATATAAGAAAAAGACCTCTGAATATACTCTGAGGACAAATAGACACAATTCGAGATATCTTGCATTGTTATATCATCTGTCAGATGATTCTCTATATAATCAATGATTGCACGAATCCTCTTAGTCCATTCCATCTCAAAACCACACCTTAAATCGTTACATATTATTATACACAATTGTTCATTTTTATCTCCATGTCATATAATGCTATTTTTTGTCCATAAAAAAGGCCCATTGTCTTGATAAACAACGGACCTATTATATTTTTTGATCATTAATTGTTTTTATCTGCTTTATTCCTCACACTGTCAATTATTGCAGAGATGATGGCTCCGAACGCCCAGCTTATACCTACGATACAACAGGAAGTGAGGATTATCATCGCCCATTTTGCCGCGTTCTGATCGGAAAGCTTAAGTCCCTTTACGTATGTGCTGAAGAACGTGACGCTGTATCCGGTCTCATACAGTTTTATCCAGAAGACCACGGCAAGTGCAAACGGCAGTATGAATGAGATGACGTTTATCACCTTGTTCTGCTTCTGATAATAGAAAGCCCTTATGATACCGCCTATGACTATGGCAAGCACAAAGAATAGCCAGTGCATATCTATCCTCCTTGAAAGAAGTTTTCAGATGCTCCTTGCCACATCGACTATCCACTTTATCCTCTCGTGATCGAGCCATGTGGCTATGGTGCAGTCTCCTCCGAACATGAGTCCCCTCTTGCCGAAGGTCAGTATCGTATCCCTGGTAAAGTCCTCTATCTCCTTCTTCTGTCCCGAGTACATGATCCCCTTGTACTTTCCGAAGCTTGCATCGAGATGCAGTGTCTCGAAACCTCCGAGGATCGACTTATCTCCGAAGAAGGCCCTTCCTTCAGGAAGAGGAAGCTCTTCCACGAAGGCCGCCCAGTTCACGCACTTCACGGGATAGTCCTGCCAGAGCTCCAGATTGTTCTTGGCTCCTGCCCATCCGCAGCAGTGCATTATGTTATAGTCCTTAGTTGTCGTCCTTTTCCTTCTCCGTCTTAAGTATCTTTCCGGTAACGGTATCTATGTCATATTCGTATTCATAGCCGTTATATTTGAACTCTACTTCGTAGATCCCGTCCTCCTTATCAAGGGTGCACTTGAGCTCTTTTGCATCCTTTGCCTTTATCCCGGCATTGGAGAGCGCGACGCTCTTTGCCTTTGAGGCTCCTATATATGACTCGCTCTTTTCCGGCTCCTTGACATCATCATCGTCATCATCGTCATCGTCGTCCTTATCGGGCTTTACTGTACCGGAAGGCTTATCCTCCTTCTCCTTGTCCTTTTTAAGGATCTTACCGGAAAAGGCATCTATCTCGTACTCATATTCGATACCGTCCGATATGAACTCTATCTCATATATGATCTTTCCGTCCTCTTTCTCAAGAACTGCCTTTTCGAACAGGGCCTCATCCTCCCCGACTCCGGAATCCCTGAGAGCTATCGCCTTTGCCTTGGAGACCCCTATAGCTTTGTCTTCGGTATTGGCAGGGATCTTCTCATCATCGTCATCGTCCTTTTCGAGCTTCTGTTTCTCGTGTTTCAGGACCTTTCCGGTAATGGCGTCTATCTCGTAATCGTATTCATATCCTTCGTATGTGAACTCGACTTCATAGCACATGACTCCGTCCTCAAAGTCCAGTTCTGAAGGACCGTCGAACTTCACGCTTTCCCTGTCGGCTCCTGCATGGGCAAGAGCTATATCCTCCGCTTCCTCTGCCGCCATGTATGCCTTGCTGCTCGCCTCTCCGCTGCTGTTAATTCCTGCAGGGGACTTCTGTTCCTTTCTTCCTAGGAGGAGGTTCAGCTCATTAACTGTCATCTTGGAGAGCTCTTCCAGGGAATGCTTCTGATCCTCGTCGTGAACTGCGGCTATGAGCCTTGCCTTTCCCCTTGAGATTCCGTAGGTCTCCGCTATCTCGGAGAATCCGTCATCCTCTTTTTCCTCATCCGTTACGCTGAGCACGGCCGGAAGGAAATCCCCTTCCTTAAGATAGCTGTCTATCTCAGAGGAGAGCTTCTGCCTCAGGGTCTCGGCATCTTTTCCCTTTACCGTCAGCAGTATGGAGTTCGAGAGCTCGCTCAGATATCCGTTCTTCAGCATCGATCCGAGAAGAGCATTCACGGTGACCTCGAGGCTGCTGCCCCTGAAGTCCATGCTTCCAATTATCTTCTTTCCGTCCTCGTTCTTCGGAGTTACCGTGAGGACCTTCTCCTTCCTGTTCACCTCGATCTCGACGCTGGGGTTCACGTCAAGGGACACGGTGTTAACGGATCTCATGTTCCTGTCGTATACGGCATAGCCTGCGATTCCCGTTACTATGAGGAGCAGTACTGCCGCTACGGAAACGATCCTCCTCATAGTCTTCCTTCTGTTCCCTATATCAGCCACCTTCACGCCTTCAGATTTATCCTTTTCCATCATGACTTCTCCTTTCCTTTCAGGAAGATCGTTCATGATCCTGTCCGAGATGTCGGGCACGCTAAACTCAAATGCGTTTTTTACCTTTTCTTCTATCTCTTTTCCGTTCATTTTGATTCCTCCTGAGAGAAGAGCCTGTTAAGTTTTGCTATGGCTCTCCTGTATTTTGAAAGGACGGTCCCTAAAGGCATCTCTGTCAAGGCTGAGATCTCCCTGAACCTGAGCCCTCCCGAGGCTTTCAGCACCAGTATCTCCCTTTCGTCGTCATTCAGGCTGTCAAGGCATGCTCTTAACACCATCCTGTCCTCCACTGATGAGGAGACCGTGTCGGGAAGCGCGTATTCCTCCGGCATCTCGGCCGTATTCCTCATCTCACGGAATCTGGAGTAGCAGATGTTCCTCGTGATCGTGAGCATCCAGTTCATGGCCTTGTTCCTGCCTTTATAGGATGGTGCGCTCTCGTAGACTTTTATGAACACGTCATGCAGAGCGTCCTCCGCATCGGAAGCGTTCTTCAGTATGGACAGGGCATAGGAATATATCCCCCTCGAGCATTCTGAATAGAGCTCCCTCAAAGCCTCTCTACTGCCGCCTGCTATGTCGCTTATGACAGCATCGAGATCCGTTTTTCTCCGTGTTTCTGATATGGTTCCTGAAATCATCGTCGCCTGCATATCTTCCGCCCTTTCACTTAATTAACGGACGGAAGCCCGATTTTATTGCACCTTTCCGAAAAATATTTAATATATCCCCTTACATGGACATACGCCCCGAGAAGAGGCGTATGTCCATGATTATCTTCGATATATCAGAGGCTCCTTGCTATATCGACTATCCACTTTATCCTCTCATGGTCGAGCCATGTGGCGATCGTACAGTCTCCTCCGAGCATAAGTCCCCTCTTTCCGAAGGTAAGGATAGTATCCCTCGTGAAGTCCTCTATCTCCTTCTTCTGTCCGGAGTACATTATGCCCTTGTATTTCCCGAGGCTGGCATCAAGATGCAATGTCTCGAAGCCTCCGAGGATCGCCTTGTCTCCGAAGAATGCCCTGCCTTCCGGAAGAGGAAGTTCTTCCACGAATACCGCCCAGTTCACGCACTTCACGGGATAATCCTGCCAGAGTTCTATGTTGTTCTTGGCCCCGGCCCATCCGCAGCAGTGCATTATGTTATAGTCAGAATATCTGTTGGCATGCTCGAGCACGTAGAGGTCGCTCGGAGCCACTATCTCCTTATACTCCTCTATGGTGAACCTGTCCTTCTCACCGCCCTGTACGCAGTAGTAGATTCCATCGCATCCTGCCTCCTGTATGAGAAGCTGTGAAAGCAGAGCAGCGTCCTCCGCCACTATGTCTAAGGCGTGCATCACTGCCAGCTTATCCTCACGAAGGAAATCCATTATGAGGGCGTTCCTCTTGCCGTTCCTTATGAACGAGAACGGAGCAAACACGTTATAGAAGACACATCTTTCCTGACCTATCTCCTCCACTATCCTCTTTGCTCTCCAGACCTGGTCCTTTATCCAGGGGTGGTCCTTTCCGAGGGGTTTCAGATTCCAGAGATCCTTTGCCGTCTTCACGGTATCCGGCAGCGGATATGAGGAGTATCCGTCGTTCATGATCTTCAGGAAATCGAGATCGGTCTCTCTGTAGTATCTGAGGTGAGCCTGTACGCACTCCTCTCCCTTTGTCTCTTCTCCGTCAAAATGAAACCAGAACCCGACGGGCACATGATCGACGGGAAGCTTGTCCATAGCATTCAAAACTCTTGTCCTCTTATCCATACAGGGACCTCCTCTCTTTTATACTATTATTATACAGTCCGTGCCGCTTCTCTGATACGCAAAAACCTCTCCTGCGGCAGAAATTACCGCAGGAGAGGTTCGATATCCTGACCGTCTCAGACGATCGCTTTCCCGTTCACGTAAACCGTGAAACCATTGGTTATTATATTTGAAGTATCTCCCTCGAACTCTGTGATGTAGGAATCCCCCGTCAGTATCCATTTGCTTGTGGAATCAAGGGTGACCTTCACGGTTCCTGCTTCAGTTGAGACTGTTTCTCCCTTTGCATTAACGATCTCTCCTGAAACATATCCTTCAAAGGTGCTTCCTTCCGTAAGCTCCAGGTTCAGGGTGGAATCATCTCCCACGAGCACCGCTCCCTTGAGTTCCTGGGATTCGGCTATAAGTGTCGCTGTATTCTCCCCTCCGCTCCAGCCGTCATCGCAGACCGAGATAAGGACATTGTCGCTGTCTTCATTTATTATGCTGACGCCCTTCAGCGTTATGACCGCAGAGGTATTGGTAACATGGAATACGTGCCCGCTCTTGCTTGTGAGTGAACCTCCCGTCATGGTGAAAGTGGATGTACCGCTGTCTGCGTCTCCGGACATTGACTGATATATCATTATCGTATCCAGGAAGGTCGCATTCCCGTTGCATTTTGTATTGTTGGCTGTAAGGTCACAGTCTGTGAGTTCAATCGAGTTGAGGCCTTCTATGCAGACTCCCTCGGAAAGATTCGAGACCAGAGTCGCATTGGCAACGTGGATCTCCGCTGTGGAGTAAATTGCCGGAGAACCGAGTCCGTTCGAAGTATAGGTCCCTCCGTCCACATATACCTGTCCTCCTCCCCTGTCAGTCCTTATGGCTGCGGAAGACCTGCCGCTTGTAGTCACTGTCAGGTCATAGGCATATGTAATACCTCCTCCCGTGGTCATAATTCCTCCGGATCCGTTTCCTGTGGTCGTGATGGTAGAATCCTTTATGATCACGGTGGTACCATCTCCCGCTCCACCATTTTTGCCCCCGTTGCCGCCATATGAGAACACTCCGTTCGCTCCTTCGGCGTCTGTTGTTATGGTGCTTCCTGATATCGTCGTCACGGATCCTCCCTTTACGAGTATCCCTGCATTGAGTCCGTAGAAGTTGCAGTTGTCTCCGCCATCCGAATCTCCGCTCTTTATAACCTTGACGTTCTCAATGGTCACTTCATCTGAAGAGGATATCAGTATCGCGTTCTCGTCACTGCCGGACGAAGATATCTCCTCATCCGTTAATTCTGTTTCCTCGGTTATCTCGACCACTCCTTTATAATCTATGTCTCCGCCGGACGAACCTCCGGGTCCGCCGTGTCCTTCAGGCGGCTTCCCGGGACCTCCCGATCCTTCATGACTGCCCTGTTCCTGTGTCCCGGAAGATGAACCGGTGCTGTTGCTGCATCCCGAGATCACTGAGATCATCAGCAATACCGACAATATGATGCATATGATCTTTTTCATAATGACTTCCTCCATTCTGTTTCTGTTGTAGCAATCATATGGCATCAAACTTAAAGGAAACTTAAAAAGATCGCATTATATGGGAAAAACGGATGATATTGCCATAAATCTGTCTTACGGCGTATAATTATGAAAGATTGAATCAGTAGTTCATACCATTGCACCGAAGTGCTCTTTTTAATGATCCCAACATCAATGTTATGCCAGAAGGCACATAACTAATACTTGAAAGTATGACTTTATACCATATTCAAGGAGGTTTTTTATGCATATGGCAGATGCGCTACTCGCTCCGGCAGTAGCAATAACCATGTACGCCGCAAGCGGCGTAACAGCAGGTATTTCAGCTCACAAGCTGAATAAGGATGAAGAAACGAGCAAGCTTCCGACGATGGCAGTCACGGCTGCACTCGTATTCGCAGGGCAGATGATCAACTATACCATTCCCGGTACCGGATCATCGGGACACATGTGCGGAGGTATGCTCCTCTCTGCTCTCTTGGGACCTCAGGCAGGATTCCTCTCAATGGTGGTGATCCTCGCTATCCAATGTCTTTTCTTTGCAGACGGAGGCCTTATGGCCCTGGGTGCGAACATCTGGAACATGGCCTTCTACGGATGCTTCGTGGGATACTATCTCATATGGAGGCCCATCATGAAGAGCAACCTGTTCCGGAAGATGGGTGAGGCTGCTGCAACAAGGGCTAAGATAATACTTGCTTCCATACTGGGATGCGTAGTGACCCTTCAGCTCGGAGCCTTCTCGGTAGTCCTTGAGACGACGATCTCAGGTATCACTGAACTCCCCTTCGGGACTTTCGTAGCCCTCATGCTCCCGATCCATCTCGCCATCGGACTGGTGGAAGGACTCATCACGAGTGCCGTTCTACTGTTCGTTAACGAGGCAAGACCTGAGCTCTTAAGGGACAACGAAGTCAGTGAAAGGGACGGCAAGAAGAAGATGTCCTTAAAGGGAGTCATCGCAGTCCTTGCAGTCGTGACTCTCGTAGTCGGCGGCGGACTCTCCCTCATTGCAAGCTCCAACCCCGACGGACTTGAATGGGCTCTCTTCGGAAATGAAGACGGCGGATATGCTGCAAACATGGGACTTGATGAGGAGGAATTCGGTCTGTCGAGCCCGCTCTCCGAATCGGCCCAGAAGGTGCAGGACAGCGTGGCATTCCTTCCTGACTATGCATTCAAGGATAACGAGTCGGCAATAGGAACTACCGTATCAGGGATCGTCGGTTCCCTGATAGTTGCAGCAGTAGTAGTCATAATCTGCATACTCGGCGGATTCTTCAGAAAGAAGAAGACTGCTGTTGCCTGATAAGAAAATGACCGGCCATACGGCCAGGGACAGATAATGGAGATAAACAGAAAACTCAGCGACCTCCGCAGGATGGACGAACTCTCGGCAGGAACAAGTTATATACACGGGATACACACTCTTTTCATGCTTCTTACCACGTTCATATACATCGTGACTCTGATGTCTTTTGATAAGTATGATCTGACCGGTATCCTTATGATGTTCCTCTACCCTATTTTCATGTTCCGCCTTGCAGAGCTGAGTTTTTCCGAGAGTCTCCGGAAGATCCGATACGTGCTCCCCTTCATACTCTTCATGGGTATACTGAACATCTTTTTTGACAGAGATCCATATCTCGTCATAAACGGTTTCAGACTCTCAAGGGGAGCCGTTTCCTTCTTCACGATGACGGTAAAGGGCTTCCTGGCCGTAGAGGCCTCATATGTCCTCATAGCCACGAATTCCATATATGACATATGCGCAGCCCTTTCGATGCTGAGGCTTCCAAGGATACTCATCTCTTTATTCCTCCTGACGTTCAGATACATAACCGTCATGATTGAAGAGGTCGCGAACATGACCGAGGCGTATTCGCTCCGTGCTCCGGGACAGAAAGGGCTCCACATTTCAAGCTGGGGATCCTTCCTGGGACAACTTCTGCTCCGAAGCTACGACAAGGCCAATGAGCTCTATCTCGGAATGGAAGCAAGAGGATACACCGGGGATCTTCGGAACTATGACATAGGAAAGCCCGTCCTCAAGGACTGGATCTTCCTTATAGTCGTCTCAGCGCTCATAATCACATGCAGGCTCATAAACGTTCCCGTCACCATAGGGAACCTGATACGGAGGTAAAATGATCAGATTCGAAAACGTAGGCTTCAGCTACGACGGGAAAAGACAGATCCTAAAGGATATCTCCTTCGAGATAGACGACAATGCTTCCGTGGGTCTCATAGGCGCGAACGGAGCGGGAAAATCGACTCTCATAAGGTCGGTGCTGGGTTTCCTGGACTTTTCCGGAAAGATTACCGTGGACGGGACCGAGGTCACTAAAAAGACCCTCCCCGAGATCAGAAAGAAGATCGGCTACGTGATGCAGAACTCCGACAATCAGATGTTCATGCCGAGAGTCGTGGACGACATGTCATTCGGTCCCAGAAACTACGGTATGGACAGGGAAAAGACCGGGGAGAAGATAGATGAGATACTGGAAAGGCTGTCGATAAGCCACCTGAAGGAAGCATACAACCACAGGCTCTCGGGCGGTGAGAAGAAGATGGCGTCCATAGCCACTATACTAACCATGGAACCATCCATACTCATAATGGATGAGCCCACCTCGATGCTGGATCCCTATAACAGAAGGAAGATACAGGAAGTCATAAATTCCCTTCCCCAGACCAAGCTCATAGCGTCCCATGACCTCGACTTCATATGTGATACTTGTGAGAAGAGCATACTCCTCTATGACGGAGAGATAAGGGGCTATGATCTAACCGAAAGGATAATGAGAGACAGGGATCTGCTTGAGGGATGCCATCTGGAGCTTCCGTACAGATACCAGTAATTTTTCCATTCATATGAAAACGGGGCTGTATCACACAGCCCCGTTTTCGTTTGCCTCTTCCTCTTTCATAAAACGCCTTACCACGGCATATATCAGGAATGCCGCCAGTACAATGAGTGCGAGATATATGATTATCTCAGGGATGATTCCCAGCTTTTCGGCTATATAGTCGAATACAGGCTGGTCGGTCTTGTAGAAAGGCGTTATGAAGAACATGTCCGGTTCGCGGTTTATGTTCCTCATTAAAAAATGCCCTATCACGTTTATGACTTCGGCTATAACAGCCATTATGAGGAACATTACCGCCGAGGGTCTGAATCTGTATTCTTTCCTTCTTGACACTATCATCATGGCACACAATGACTCCGCTATCATTATCTCGTGATATATGAAGCCGTGCAGTGTGAAAAGCACCTGTTTTCTCAGCATATCGCTTGGCACCAGAAGAGCCATTACGGCTGCAAACAGTGAAAAAGTGGACAGAAAAACAAGTGATGCCTCCTCTGTCTTCCCTTTGAGGAAAGGAAGCAGGGATGACAGATACATTGCCATAGAGCAAAGCTGCCATGGGAAGAACCACATGGTATACCTCTCATATATGTATGTGAATATGAACCATTGCTTCCATATCTCCAGCACGATCATGATCATCCCCATCACATGTATCGCTTTCCTCAATGCCTTCTCGGGCTTCTTTTTCAGAAACAGGAAAAGCAGCACGTCTGTTACGAGAAATGCCGCCAGAATGGATATGTGAAACGCCCCGTACATATCCGGAGCCTTTGAGAAGCTGAAATCCATATCTCCCCTCTTTACCGTCGTACTCAAGTATCAAACATGATACCTGAATGGTCATATAAAAATGGTGGAGCATACGAGATTCGAACTCGTGACCTCCACACTGCCAGTGTGGCGCGCTAGCCGACTGCGCCAATGCCCCATCCATGTATCATAAGCAAGATAGATTATATCATATCGGTCTCTTGATTGTCACAGCGTAAAAGATTTGATGATATAGAAGACCACGCTCAGGAAGCAGAGGAACACAGGCAGGAAAAACAGATATCTCTTCCATCCTGTCACCTCTTCTTTAAGAGCAAAGGTAAAAGCCAGTGTATTTGCTACTGCAAGAGGAACAAGACCTATCAACAGCACAGTTCCTCCTGCTTCCCAGGTCTGAAAGGGGATCATGGAATCCGGATTCTTTACTGTCGTATCTCCCGAAAATAGCATGCCCATGAAAAAGATCAGGCAGATGATACCGATGATATTGATGACTATCAGTATGGCTGATATTGTCTTGCCGCTCCTCATTTCTTCACCTCTATTATTATTTTCCCCGTAGTGGTCTCTATCGTGAACACCACGTCTCCTTCTGATTCGGGGACCTGTATCTTTCCTATGGACGTATTGGTCACGAACTGTTTGCCCGAGAGGAGAGTTCCTCTCACATTTCCGGATTGTGTCCTCAGATACGATTCAAGCTTAGAGTCGCAATCCTCAAATGTGACGTTTCCCGATTCCGTTATTATCAGGAATCCTCCCCACTCTGCAATCACGTTCCTGATCTCTATATTACCGCTTGAAGTGTTTGCCCCGCAGTCCTGAGCCCTGATATCCGACATTTTCAGGTTTCCGGATTCCGAATAGGCACCGACGGGCCCGCGACAGGTTACGGAACTGATCTCGATATTCCCTGAAAAAGTGGACACCTCGGTCCATTCGATCGGAACGCTCTTTACGCTGCTATTTCCCGTTTTTGCGTTGATCTTAAGTTTTCCGTAGTTTCCTTCCGGACCCTCAGGGTGGGTCTCAGGCAAAAAGAGCTTTATCTCCAGGCTTTCCGCTACGGGGAGCATCCTGTCTATCCACGACCTGTTGTCTTTCTCCTCTATGATCAGGTTCTGTTCTTTTTCCTCACCATCAAATACAAAACGGTATTCATGGGTTATGCTCCTGTTCCCCGTGAACTCAAGTCTCACTTTTCCATCTTCCGACGGGCATACAGTCACTCTGGAAACGTCAGCTGTTATGATGATCCCCCGAAAGTCTTCCGTTATCACATTTTCTTTTGACGTTGTCTCTCCCGGTTTTATATGTATTATCCCCTTCTCTACGAGCTGAGAGTACCCGAAAAAGCCTGCCACTGCGAGCAGTGCCACAGCTACAAGTATCCCGATGATCGTCCTCACTGTCTTCATGAGTTTTCTCCTGTTCCGGAAGATGTGGTAATCTTAATTCTATCATTTGTGATCTTTACTGTCTAAATCATCCTTAGTTTTATGATAGAAATACCATACCGGAAAATGGTATTATAACAGTAATTCAATATGTAAAGGAGAAGCAATATGGCAGTCAATCGTTTCGTATTGAACGGAATATCATATCACGGACACGGAGCCATAAAGGAGATCCCCGGGATCATAGCTTCAAGAGGCCTCAAAAAGGCATTCGTGGCTTCCGACCCCGATCTTGTAAAATTCGGTGTCACAAAGCATGTTACCGATCTTCTCGAAGAGAACGGTATCCCCTATGAACTCTATTCAGACATCAAGCCTAACCCGACCATCGAGAACGTACAGCACGGAGTAGACGCTTACCGCAAGTCCGGAGCTGACTTCATGATCACGATAGGCGGCGGATCCTCCATGGATACCGGAAAAGGCATAGGCATCATAGTGAACAACCCCGAATACTATGACGTCCGTTCCCTTGAGGGAGTCGCTCCCACAAAGCATCGTACGGTATTCACCATTGCAGTCCCGACCACGGGCGGAACAGGAGCTGAATCCACGATCAACTATGTCATCACTGACGTAGAAAAGAAACGTAAATTCGTCTGCGTAGACCCCAACGACATCCCCGACATCGCAGTCGTAGACCCTGACATGATGTCCTCAATGCCGAAGGGACTCACAGCCTCCACGGGAATGGATGCTCTCACCCACGCCATAGAGGGATATACCACCGCTGCGGCATGGGAACTCAGTGACTGTCTGAATCTCGAGTCCATACAGCTCATAGCCAAGAACCTCCGCGCTGCATATGCCAACGACCCTGACGGAAGGGAAGGCATGGCCCTCGCTCAGTATGTGACGGCAATGGCATATTCAAACGTGGGACTCGGAATAGCACACTCCATGGCACATACGCTTGGAGCAATGTATGACACTCCTCACGGAGTCGCCTGCGCAATGATGCTTCCTATAGTCATGGAATTCAACAAGGAGTTCACCGGCGAGAAGTATAAGGCTATTGCAGAAGCATTCGGAGTAGACACGGAAGGAATGGATCAGGAGACCTACCGCAAGGCTGCAATAGATGCAGTACAGCAGCTCTCTGTCGATGTGGGCATCCCGACAAAGCTTGAGAAACTTAAGGAAGAAGATCTCCCGTTCCTCTGCGAATCAGCAGCAGCTGACGCATGTGCACCGGGAAATCCGCGTCATGCTACCCTCGAGGATTTCGAGGCGATGTTCAGAAAGCTCATGTAAAAACTGAACCAGATAAAAGAGAACACACCTGCTCATGCAGGTGTGTCTTTTATTTGCAAAAACATACAGGTATTCAAGTTGTATGCATCATAATACGATGGTCTTTAAGACTGTTCCGGCCTTCTCTGAACATGCCGTTACGGTGATCTCGTCTCCTGTACTTCCCTTCACTATCCAGGACAGTTTCTTTTTCGCCTTCGCATTGGCATTCGTGGAGATGTTTCCGTAGAAGAATACTCCCGTCTCAGTCCTTCCGAATCCTGAGAGGTTTCCTATGCTCTCGGTATCCTTTCCGGAGATAACTTCTGCACCCGAAACAGAGACCTTTACCGGCTTGTCCACCTTTATGGTGATGGCCTCATCGCTTATGTTGGTCGGCAGATATCCGAGGTTGCCTACGATCGTCTCCACCTTGAACACTCCGTCAGCCACTTCCTCTGTCTTTACTTCTTCTATCGTGAGCTTAGGCATTGCAAGCACAAAGCGCATATTGAACTTTGTATCGTTCTCGCACTCAGGGAGCAGGAATTCCTCAGGAGGATTCTGAAGAGTCCTCTTGAAATTGAAGCCTCCTATCTCCACCTTTCCGAAGGTCGGATGATCGAACTCCTTCCAGTCGGAATAGTATCTCGGAGCATGCTCCTTTATCCATGCCATGCAGGCGTTGAACCTCTCTATGGTCTTCTCATATCTCGGTGCCTTCTTCTGTCCCCACTCCACGGGTACTCCGGCCTTTCCGGCAAGGTTCCAGAACTCCACCGTATAGGCTATGATGCCCTGGGTCTGGTACATCCAGTCGTCGAGAGCTCCGCTGTCATAGTGGCTCTGATCCGACATGAAGCTGTCGAATATGTTGATCGGAACGTATCCGAGTTCCTCCTTCCCCATATCGGCTATCTGATGGAAGCTCTCCGCATCTTTTGGGGAGATACTGGATTCGGGTCTGGTCCCGGGAGGCGAGAGCAGGAGTCCTCCGCTCGTATGCCCTATTGCTGCACCTCCGATATTAGGATGTGCAAGAACGAAATCCGCTATGGCTTTCGTTTCTATGTTGCTCAGAGGATACTTTCCGGCACCCTTCTGACGATGATCTGCAAACCACCCGTACGGGAAGTTCCTGTTGAAGTCGAGTCCCCAGTCGGGTTTCTTCTCCTTAAGATTCTCGTCTCCGTCGAATTCCTCCATATATCCTTCCTTGTATATATCGTAGAAGTCGCCTTCAATGTCACTCGGGCTCCTCTTGACCATATGGTCCTTGTTAAGGGGATCTATCTTCCAGGCTCCGTACGGAGTCTTTATCCTCATCATCCTGATCACTCCGTCGTCATCCATGTCCTCAGGCACGATGCCGCCGTTCTCGGGGAGATAGCTCCTGTTCACGGATCTCAGCGAATATGGTGTCTTGAGATATGTCTCGGCTCCGTCGGGAGTGACTCTCGGGATCACGTATACAGTGTATTCGTCCAGTATCTTCTTTGCCATCTTGTCGGTGGCATAGTTGGTGAGAAGATAGTCTATGGTGTGCATGGCACACATGGATGCAGTTATCTCTCCTGCATGGATGTTCCCATCGAGGTACCAGCCCGGCTTGGAAAGGGCGTCACCTGTCTCCTTGTTTGTGAGAGTCACGGCATACTGGTTCCTCCCCTCTTCCGTCACACAGTTGACTTCCTTTACGATGAGCCCCGGATACTTCTCCTCGAAGAATTCGAGGTTGCTCTTTATCTCTTCGTAATCAAAATAATGATCATACTTGAATGTAGTTTTCATATCTGCCTCTTTTCATGATTTGGTCGAAGATATGATATCAATAAATATGCACTAAATCAATACTTTTCTGCATATTTATTCTATATTTTTCGAGCTTTTCAGTGATTTTATGCACATTTAAACCGTTTTTGACATAAAAATACCGGGCAACGGCAATTCCCGTATGCCCGGTATCCTGTTTTCTTGTACTAAATGATCAGATATTCAGAAGGTCGCTGTATTCCTTGAGAGCACCGTCAGTGTCGTGTGCAAGGACTCTCTTTGCGAGCACCTTTCCAAGCTGAACGCCTTCCTGGTCAAAGCTGTTGACGTTCCAGAGGAATCCCTGGAACATTACCTTATTCTCGAAATGAGCCAGAAGAGCTCCGACAGCTGCAGGCGTGAGCTCGTCTCCGACTATGATGGAGGACGGACGTCCGCCGTCGAATCTCTTGTTCGGGTTCTCATCTGCCTTGCCGCATGCAAACCCTACTATCTGGGCCGCAACGTTTGCGCAGAGCTTTGCCTGGGATGTGCTGCCCTCTATCTCTATATCCGTCTCGAGCTGGGACTTCCTGAAGCCTATGAACTGCATCGGGATCACTGTCTTTCCCTGATGGAGCAGCTGATAGAAAGAATGCTGGCCGTTGGTTCCCGGTTCTCCGAAGATCACGGGTCCGGTCACATAGTCGACTGCCTCACCGAAACGGTTCACGGATTTTCCGTTGGACTCCATGTCCAGCTGCTGGAGGTGTGCAGGGAAGCGTGCGAGTGCCTGTGCATAAGGAAGGACCGCAGTGGATTCATATCCGAGTACGTTCCTCTCATATACTCCGATGAGTGCATCGAGCATCGAAGCGTTCCTGAGGGGATCCTTTTCCTTTGCCATCTTATCCATCTCATGGGCTCCCTTGAGGAAGCAAGCGAATACTTCAGGGCCGAATGCAAGGGACAGTATGCATCCTCCGACTGCGGAAGTGGATGAATACCTTCCTCCGATATAGTCGTCCATGAAGAATGCTGCCATGTATCCCTCATTCTTTGCAAGAGGAGAGGTCTCGCTCGTGACTGCCACGAAGTGCTTTGAAGGATCGAGTCCTGCCTTCTCGAGGGCGTTCTTAACGAACATCTCGTTCGTAAGGGTCTCGAGGGTGACACCGGATTTGGACACGAGCACGAATATGGCATGTTCGAGATCCGTTGCATTGAGCACGGCTGCCGCGTCATCGGGGTCGACGTTCGATATGAACTTGGCCTCCATCTTCAGTTTTCCGTTCTTTCTTGCCCAGTTCTCAAGAGCGATGTAGATGGCTCTCGGTCCGAGGTCGGATCCTCCGATACCGATCTGTACTGCAATGGTGAACTTCTCACCCTTCTCGTTTACGATCTCGCCGTTATGCACCTTCTCTACGAACTCGTTTATCTTCTTAAGCTGGTCGTTATAGAACTCGCCCTTATTTACTCCGACTGCGATGACATCCTTTCCAAGCTGTCCTCTGCAGAGCTGATGGAGAACGAGTCTCTTCTCTCCCGTATTTATTACCGCTCCGTTATAGAGCTCTTCATATTTCTCAGTAAGCTGAGCCTCGTCTGCCAGTTTTGTAAGTATGCCGAGTATCTCGTCGTTGACAGCCTTTGCGGCATAATTGTATACGAGTCCTCCTGCCATCTTTACGGAATACTCTCTGACCCTCTTAGCTCCGTTCTCACCCGTCATCTCCTTAACGAGACATGCAGGCTTAGTGACTGCCAGTTCCTTAAAGGATGCGAGTTTGTCAAGATTCTGCCAATTAACCATAAAAGCCCTCCAATTGTAATATCTCTTCTTTTTATATTTTACTACACTATCGTAATGTAAAACTACGCAAAATCGTTATGGACTGAAGATGTTTCTCCTATTTTTATATAGAAACTCCGGCGTTTGCTCAGTCTTTCCAGTCGAACCTCTGCCCACAGAAGTCACAGAGAGGATATCCTTCCTCAATGATCTCATGACATGTGGGACAGTAGCACTCGTCCCCTTCTCCTCTGTATGGCTCAACGGGGTCGATCTTCGTGAGCGCCTCCATGGCAAGCTTAAGGGCTTCCTGTTCAGACTGATCTTCCGTCTTCATGTTCTTTATTATCTTAAGCGCATCGAAATATCTCATATCCGCTCCTCTCTCACTTGTCCAGTTCCTTCCAGTTCAGCTTGTTCAGGAGCTCCTGATCGAAGGCGTTTCCCGATACTCCGTACACGTCCCCGTACTGGTTCTGATATACATGGTCCGCGCTCACGCTCACATCATATGTCTGTCCGTAGGAATTCGTATAGTGATTGACTCCCATTATGGCGTCGCTCCTCGCTGCAGAGATGCGGCTGTCGGAGGCCATCTTTTTGTTCCAGCTGTCCATGATCATATCGCTCATGGCTGCACTGTTTGATGCTAAAGTCTGAGCCAGTCTCTGCTGGCTTGCCTGCAGCGCCTGCATACTGGAGATGGCCATGCTCTGGAACATCATGGATTCCTGCATCCTCATCTGTATCCTCTGTGCCTTAAGGTTATAGAACCTCTGGCGGAGCGCATTATCCATATGGAAGGTCCGGACCAGCTCCATGAAATCAGGAAATACCTCCTGTTCTAACTCTTCAGGACATACGAGCAGGAACTTGTATCTCGCGCCCCAGTCTATGCAGTCGCAGGGTTCCCCTTCTCCGAGTTTCTTAGAACTGCTCTCAGCCTTCCTGTTTCTCGACATCGTGCCGAAAAGCCCGGCAAGTGGATTTATGGCTGCAAGGGGCGATATTGCGGCATAGTACTCTATCCCATTGTAATCCATGCCTGCAAAAACAGAGCATCTCACTCCAGTTTTCGAGTAGCCCGTATACTTCCTCATGAAGGATCTCAGCAGAACATTGTTTGCGTTTACAGGAGTCCCGAGGGAAGCCTCTCTCTCGAAAGCCGCATTGTATTCCGTCATGAAATCGTTGTATGTCCTTTCAGGATTGCTCCCGAGCACGCTCGGAAGGTGAGCCTCTCCCACGAATGAGAGCTGAATCATGGAGAGCGCCTGGGCAAACTGTAGCATGAAGAGTTCCGGCTCTATGAAGTCACGGATGGAGTTCCATCTCACATCCTGCATGGAGTTCAACGCCTGGGTCATCATCTTATTCTTGTAAGTGGTATACATCTCGTCAGACAGCGCGTACATCATTATGTTCCTTCCGCTGTCCACCGCATGGGCGGTTATGAAGAACGGAACGCTCTCATGCTGGAATCCGTCTATGAGACTTCCTCCGATGGTATATCTGTCCGCTATGGCTCCGTGGGCGAGGACGTTTCCGTTCTCATCCCTGAATTCCTTGATGCTGTTCATCCGTCTACACCTCTTTTAATTCCTTTTCCTTCCTCACGAACCTCCAGAGGAAATAGACCATGAAGGCTTCTCCGAACATGCTTATGTAGAACATGAGGCTCTTCCCCCTGTCTCCTGAAGGATCCTTTCCTAGGAATATTCCGAGCATTGTGAACAGGAACATGAAGAATCCCGAAAGGAACATGAACGGATTCTTTTTCTTTACCCACAGATATATTCCTATGCCTATCATTATGAACACTGGTACCATATCGAGCAAGGACGTGAGTGTACTTGAGAACTTTCCGGTCTCATCAGAAGAAGCATACCTCTTAACACCGATCGTCCTCTCCTCGGTGACTACCATAAGACCTGCTATGAGCCCCAATACCATGATCACCGCCGACACTATCCAGACGATCCTGATCACCTTTTTGTTCTCCGTGAGCGAATACGCGCAGATCGGGAACAGCAGTGGTATGAGCACGCAGTGGAGTATGTATCTCAGCTGGCTCAGATGATGGAATAAAGTCCCGTATTCCAGAAAGCATCCGCATGAAAGTATCAGCGAATCATAGAAGAGCCCGAGACAGAGTATCCCTGTAAGAAGAGGTATCCTGTCCACATTTCCCTTCTTCCATTCCCTGAACATGAAGAATATGGATATGGCGTCGAATACGGTCATTATCCAGAGGACCGCAGCCATGGTATTTATAAGAAAGTCTCTCATGATGTTATTCCTCCCTAGATTGATTATAGCACCTTTATACCCTTCACTTTATGTCACTTTATGATATTGACACTACTGCAGGCTGAATAGGAAAATTGTGTACAGAGAGACTCGTACAAAGGAGACCTATCATGACCAGGAGACCATTTTCCCACTGCGGTTTCATGCTCGATTCCGTAAGGCATTTCATGCCCGTAGAAGACATCAAGACTATGATCAAAGGAGCCCGTACAGCCGGGGCGAACAGGCTCCACTGGCATCTCACGGACGATCAGGGCTGGAGGATAGAGATAAAGAAGTATCCGAAACTGACTGAGATCGGTTCCAGAAGAGGCGATTCGTATTTCGGAGGGGTATCGGTGACGGAGAACAATTCCGGTTTCTATACCCAGGACGAGATAAGGGAGATAGTCCGCTTTGCGGGAGAGAACGGTATGGAGGTCATTCCGGAGATAGAGATACCGGGACATGCAAGCGCTCTTCTTGCGGCGTACCCGGAATTCGGATGCATCAGAAACGGCGGTGAGCCCTGGGAGTATTCCGTTGAACGGGGTCCCGGCATATTCAGGAACCTCATATGTGCGGGAAACGATGCTGCTGTCCTCTTCCTGAAAGACATACTCGATGAGGTTATCGCTCTCTTTCCCTTCAGGATGATACATCTCGGAGGAGACGAGGCACTTAAGATACATTGGAGAAGATGTCCCCTCTGCCGGAAGAAGATCAGGGAAAAGGGACTTAGAGACGAGGACGATCTTCAGAGACATCTGATACTTGAGCTCGGTGAATACCTGAAGGAAAAAGGCAGAGAGGTCATAGTCTGGAATGACGTGCTCAACGGAGGTCTCCTCCCCTCCCACTTCATCATCCAGCAGTGGATGGACGGAGAGGAACAGACCAAGAAGTTCATGGAGTGCGGAGGAAGGATAATTTATTCAGATATAAGCACATACTATTTCGACTACCCCTACGGACACAGTGATATCAGGAAGATATTCGACGCGAAACGCATACCCTCCTTTGCCGAAGGACATGAGGAGAATTTCCTCGGACTCGAATGCCCTCTTTGGTCCGAGAGGATAACCGACCTCAGAAGAGCATCCTATCTCCTTTTCCCACGTCTCACGGCAGTATGCCTGAAATCAGAAGATAACGGTCTTTCTTACGATGAGTTTGTAGATGAGATAAAGATCAGACAGAAAAGAATAGATGCCCTCGGACTTACAGGCGCACCTGAAGATATGTGGGACATGGATGAAAAGGATGCGAAGACTGACGTAAGGGCTGACAGGGACAGGATCAACGCTCCCGAAGCTAGGGACTATGTGAGATGGAGCAAAGGGCTGGTGCTCCTGGAGAGGTCCGAGAGGTTCATGAGAGAGCTCGGTATCCCGGAAGAGTTCGTTATCAAAGCCGGTGACACATATCTTGACGGTCTTTACGGAAAAGAAACGGAGTCCGACGGAAGCGGAGCTTCTGAATTGATGCGGCAGATCTCAGATGTTCTTGACAGCAGATCTTCAGGACCCTGGAAAGACATCCCTGAGGACATCTGGATGGATACCATGAGATGCTTTCCGAGATTCATATCCGAATATAAAAGGGCTCTCGGAAGGTACGGATTCGACAGATATTCCTGGACTGTAAGACAGGTGGGCTGCACTCTGTTCAGGATAGGTGAGCTCGAGTATGAGCTCCTTGATGACGGAGACAAAAGATGCATCGCCTTACATATCCCGTCAGATGCAAGGCTCGAGAGCGACCTGCTAAATGACTCGGTCAGAAGAGCCAGAGTATTCCTCTCTGTATATTTTCCGGAGTGGAAGGACCTTCCAATGACGTGCCACACCTGGCTTCTTTCGCCTAAGATGCGGCATCTGCTCCCTGATGGTTCCAGGATCTTGTCCTTTGCAGAAGCATTCGACATAAAGGAAGTGTATCCCGATGATATAGAGGCGATGCAGTGGGTGTTCGATCTTCCTGAGGATCATCTTCAGGATGCGGATCTGCCCTCTCTGAAGGAAGATACCACCCTCAGGAAAAACATGAAGAGTATGCTTCTTAGAGGAGAGAGACCGGGAACCGCCCTTGGTGTACTGAAGAACGATTTTTCCTGACAGGGACGGTTTCCCGTCTGTAAATGGTGTTACAATCTGTATTGAGATTCGTTAAAGGAACTGTATTGAGATGAAGAAGGGACTGAAGATAAACAAATACATACTGCTGTGCTACCTCATGACATTCGCCAGCGGATTCGGAGGTTCGGCCACACAGTTCATAAAGATGGACATGAGGCTCTATCTCGGTCTTTCGAACACTCTGTTCGCCACTCTCGCAACGGTGAACCTCGTCGTATCCCTCTTCGTGACGCTGGTGCTCTCAAGAGTGCTGGACAAGGCTGACAACAAGAAGCTGATAGTAGCAGGCCTTTCGATACAGCTCATAGGACTCGTTACTGGGATATTCATCAGCAATCCCGTAATGGTCGTGATCACAAACATGTTCTCCAGCCTGGGATACAGCATAGCTTCATCCGCCGCATACCCGGCTTTCATGATGCTCGATTCAGATAATGTTACCATGCACGTGAACCGTGAACAGGGTGCCCTCACGCTCGGTGCTTTCATATCCCCTCTCATAATGGCAGTCATAATAAACGTGCTCGGGGTGACCTGGAGAATAGCATATATCATATATGCAATAACTTCTGCTTCACTTCTTGTATTCGCACTGACTCAGAAATCTCCCGGTGTTCCTGAAAAGCACTTTGAGGAAAAGACTTCTGAGAATGAATCCCCTACAGTAAAGAAAAAGATCATCACCCCCTATTTCATATTTACAGCAGCTGCCCTTACCCTCTATATGATCATGGAAGCCGGAGTGATCAATTACTCAAAGGACTATTTCACGCTCCATCTTGACTATGTGCTCGGAGCTTCGGTATGCATCTCTGCCATAAGGGGAGGGATGACTATCAGCAGGATGTATGGGGACAAGCTCATAAAGGAAAAGTTCAAGCTGATATTCATCAGCATGGCTCTGACTGTGTTGTCCGTGTTTATACTCGTGTTCTCCAAAACGGGGATCATATCCCTCATAGCCATATTCATGTTCGGAGTCTTCTCCGGAGCAGTGTGGCCTACAGTATTCAGCCTCGGGCTCGTAACCGACAAGAGCCAGTCAGGAAAGCTCACCAGCATACTTCTCATCTGCAATACCATTGGCAACAATGCCGGAAATCTGATCGCAGGAGCTATGATAGATGGTTTCTCGATTCCTCATGCCTTCTTCCTTGCGGCTGTAGTAGGGATTTTCTGCATCGCAGCAGTATTTCTCTCTTCAAGAGAAGCAAAGAAGCAGTCCTGATGACAGTGTTTATCATATTTCAGGATGATGTTGAACTATCCCCTGTAATTGATATGTTGTTCAGAATCAAAAAAAGGCCTGCAAGGCCTTTTATTTGTTTTGTAATATCCAGGCCTTCTATTCAGACCTGATCAGTTTTCTGTCATTTTATTCCGAAGGATGAAGAGTATTCCATATACCATTTCTCTGAGTTATTAAAGATTATCCTCGATATATTCTACAAGCTCACCCACAGTCGATATAGTCAAAAGCACATCATCCGGGATCCATACTCCGAATTCATCCTCTATCTTCATGGAGATATCTACCATATCCAGAGAGTCTGTGTATAGATCTTCATACATATTGGAGTAAAGGGCTATTTCGTCTTCATCGACCGCAAGTTGATCGCAAATGATAGCTCTAAGTCTCTCGAAAATCATAAAAGATCATCTCCTGTCTTAAACAGTTTTCATTGTCTTCATTATACTTCATGCCTGAGGAATAAGTATAAAAAAGGTCGACCGATTATTTTTTTCTCTCTGCTATTCATTTCGGACCTCCACTCTGTATTTCATATATAAAGGAGAGGCCCATGGACTATTTGATATGACCCCCATTATTTGGACACAGATAATGGGGGTCATATCATAGAACAGAGTCCTTTTTTATATCAATCATCCCATTCATCTGAAGGTATCAGCTCATTCTCTTCCAGAACTTCTTCGATTATTACCTGTTCCTCAGACGGCTTGAGAGGCTTGTCATCAAACGCCTTCTTGAACGTGACCACCATGCTGGCAAGCTGTGCGGCTTTTGTTCTTAAATCGAGGATCTCACTCCTTGTGAACAGGACGCTCTCAAACAGGTCTCCGATGAGCAGCCAAAACAGTATCACTATAGTCTCATTTATCAGAAGAGGAAACAGTTCACGATTGGCGGATGATATATAAAGCAATCCGGCCATGATTACCGACATTATTAACTGAAAGAAAGTCCTTTTCTTCTCCTTGTTGTATTTTGCCTGTATATCAGCCATCTTGAGAGCATAATAGTCGGCAACAGTGCCTTCTATGATATCCTTTTCTTCCTCAGTAAAACTGTGGCCGCATATCTCCAGGACTATCGGATACGTAACGGGTATAGTTACCGCATTCTCCTCTATAAATCTCGTAAAGCTCTGATTCAGCCACTCATACCCACTGACCGAATACCTGTCTATCACGTCATAATAGCCTTCCACATTGCATGAGATATAGGCAAGACCATTCTCAACATATATCTCCTTTATGAACTTGTTTGGGTCTATGCTTTTCCTGGAGAACAGCGATGCCCTGTTTATGTTGCTCTTATCGAATAAACGCAGTTTCTTCATGATTCCATACGATCCTTGCTTTAGATTTCTATATAAAAAGACCCAAACCATCAGGTTCGGGTCATTCAAAATGGTTGCGGGGGTGGGATTTGAACCTCACGACCTCCGGGTTATGAGCCCGACGAGCTACCGAACTGCTCCACCCCGCGTCGAAGCACTATTATTATATTTACCATATACATATTTGTCAACACCTCATAAGTTCATTCATACTCTCTGAAAATAAACCTTTGTTTTACTGATTCTATCCTTTAAAACCACACATATTAAAAGATATAATATATATGTAATTTTATGCTCAAAAGAAAGGATCCATGAAATGAAATACGATTTTACGACAATCATAGACCGTCACGGAAAAGATGCTATCGCAGTCGAAGGCCTCGGAAACGGACATGCTCCTGGAGCTCCGAAGGGCGATTTCGATGCCATCCCGATGTGGGTCGCAGACATGAACTTTGCCTGTCCCCCTACCATACAGGAAGAGATAATCAAGAGGACCGAGCACCCGTGCTTCGGATATTTTGCTCCCAGAAAAGAATACTTCGACTGCATTATCGAGTGGCAGAAGAAGCATAACGGCATAGAAGGTCTCCTTCCGGAACACATCGGATATGAGAACGGAGTCCTCGGCGGAGTCATCTCAGCCCTTAACGTAATGGCTTCAAGAGGAGACAACATCCTCCTTCACTCCCCCACCTATGTGGGATTCACGGGCGTCCTCAACAATAACGGATACAAGGCCATTCACAGTCCTCTTTATCAGGATGAGACAGGAAAATGGATGATGGACTATGAGGACATGGAGAAAAAGATAGTTGAGAACAACATCCACGTTGCCATATTCTGTAGCCCTTATAATCCATGCGGAAGAGTCTGGACGAAAGATGAGATCAAGACTGCAATGGATCTCTTTGAGAAATATGACGTTCAGGTCGTTTCGGACGAGATATGGTCAGATATGATACTTTTCGGAAACAAGCACACTCCGACACAGTCAGTAAGCGAATATGCAAAAGAGAATACGGTAGCTTTATATGCTCCTTCCAAGACCTTCAACCTTGCAGGTCTCGTAGGATCGTACCACATAATATACAATAAGAAACTCCGTGAAAGAGTCATGAAGGAATCATCTCTCTGCCACTACAACTCCATGAACGTACTCTCCATGTATGCTCTCATAGGCGGATATTCCGCTACAGGAGAAGAATGGCTGAAAGAGCTCCTTGAAGTCATAGGCGGAAATGTGGAATTCGCAGTCAACTACATAAATGACCACTTCAAGGGAGTCAAGGTGTTCAAGCCCGAAGGCACATACATGCTTTTCGTAGACTGCACCGAGTGGTGTAAGGAAAAAGGCTGTGATGTCGGCGAAGTGCTCCGGAAATGCTGGGATGTCGGTGTCGCTGTCCAGGACGGAAGAGGCTTCTTCGGTAATTGCCACGTCAGGATGAACCTTGCTTCTCCTCTCTCACAGATAAAGAAAGCCTTTGAGAGGATGGACAAATACGTATTCAATGCATGAATCCATCAAGATAAAAAAAGATCCTTCCGGTAATGGAAGGATCTTTTATGTTTCAGATGTTCTCAGTCGAGTTCTCCTGCGACTGCCTTGACGTCCTTTTCGTTCTCCACTATTGCTTCAATGGAGGCCTCGATACCCTTTACGATATCATCCTTGGAGAGCGAAGGAGTGTTCTTCTTGTCCATGACCTGCTGATGCAGGAAAGGAACATGCATGAATCCGCCCTTTGTATTCGGGAATTCCTTTTCAATGTGATAAAGCACGCCGTACATGAGGTGGTTGCAGACATATGATCCGGCGGTATAGCTGAGACTTGCGGGTATTCCCTTCTCCATCATCTTGGCTACCATGGCCTTGACGGGAAGCATCGTGAAATATGCGTTCTTGCCGTCTTCGAATATAGGAGTATCAAGTGGCTGATTTCCCTCATTGTCGGGGATCCTTGCCTCATTGAGGTTGATGGCGACTCTCTCGGGAGTCATGCCGATCCTGCCTCCTGCCTGTCCTATGCATAAAACAACGTCAGGATTCTCCTTCTTCATTGCGGCATAAACGGTATCTATCGATTTATAGAACACTGTCGGGACTATGCACTTTACTATCTCTGCTCCGGCGATATTGTCCTTTACGGCCTCTACAGCCTCCTGAGCAGGGTTGACCGGTTCTCCGCCGAACGGGTCAAAAGCGGTAAGTAAGATTTTCATAAAAATCCCCCCTTTCTCTGAAAAAATACCGCGCTCTTGGGGATACCCTTAAGCGCGGTACCGTTCATTTACATTATACTATAGCGTCATGCAAAGATGTACATGAGTATGATGTGGATGATCAGCATTACTATAGCTACTGGGACCTGGCTCTTGATGATAGTGTATTTGTTCTTAACTTCGAGAAGAGCAGCAGGCATGATGTTGAAGTTAGCAGCCATAGGCGTGCAAAGTGTTCCGCAGTAACCTGCTGTAAGTCCTAAAGCACCGACGACTATCGGATTGCATCCCTGAGAGATCAGGAACGGGATACCGATACCGACTGTAATGACTGAGAATGCGGCAAATCCGTTACCCATGATGATCGTGAAGAGAGCCATTGCTACACAGTAGACTATGCAAGCGATGAGCTTCGATCCCTCAGGAATGATAGCGGAAACGCCTTTTGCGATGACGTCGCCTACTCCTGCAGCTGTGAACAGAGCACCGAGTGCCGAGAGGAGCTGAGGAAGTATACCCGTAACACCGACGTTGTCCATGAGTCTGGTTCCGTCAATAACTGAATACTTGACAGGAGCCTTTGTCATTAAGAGGACTACGAGAAGTCCAAGAAGTCCGCCGATGCAGATGGAGTTGTTGGATGTGAGCCAGCTTAAAGCAGGTACGCTTGCTCCGAGTGTGGTGAGTACGACTGATCCGAGAGCGATTATGAATGCAGGGATGAAGATCTTGTATCCGAACTTGTCTGCATTTGCTCTTACTTCTGCGTGATCAGGAACATCGCTTGCGCTCTGTACAACACCCTTGATACCGGTAAGAACAGCCATGAGGACTATTGCAAGTCCGGTGATCCATCTCGGGAGCCAATATCCGCAAATGAATGTGAAGGCAAGAATGAACCAGAATGCAACTGTGGTGACTTTCTTCTGTGCGCCTTCATCTTTTAATGCCTTAATTCCGGTAAGTGCAAAGATTATACCGATAAGGACTGAGAAAAATTCCTGTAAAATAGTAGCGAAATTCATTCAGCTTCACTCCTTTCACCAGCCATCTTGTTGATCTTGCTGTCGATCATGATAGAGCGGATGAATCCGACTACTACGGATATAACAGCGATCGGGATGGACCATCCTGCGATCTGGGCAGCGGTCACTTCAAATCCCTGCTCAACGAGTGTTGAAACGATGAGAAGCGTTCCTGATGCGCCCATGAAGCAGTTCTGAGCGTAGAAGTTACCATAGTTCTCTGCAGCTGCAGAAGCACCGCGGATAACGTCTGTCTCTTCCTCGGTCAGTTCGCCGTATTTTGCACTAGCTGCACCTTCAGCCATAGGTACGATGATCGGACGTACGAACTGAGGATGTCCGCCAAGACGGAGTGAGAATGCAGCAGATGCTGTACGGATAGCCTGATAAAGGAAGATTACTCTACCGGTCGTAGCATTCTTGATACTGCGGATGAAGTCGATTGCCTTCTCTTTCAAGCCGTAACGCTCACAGATTCCTATGCAGGGGAGTGTGAGAACGAACAGTGTAGCTGTTCTCTGCTTGATAAAGGAGTCTCCCAATGTGTTAAGGATTTCCATCGGGCTCATTCCGGCAACCAGTCCTGTAACCAAACCGGCAAGAACTACTGTTGCGATAGTATCAAATTTCAGAGCGAAACCAATGATGACTATCACAACGCCGATAAGTTTGATGATTTCCATATCATTCTCCTTATACAATGATTTTATTTATAACGGATAATCACTTATCCATTACATCCTTCAGTTCCTCCCAGTTCTTTATGCAGGAGGGGTCCACCGTGAACGAGGTCTCCAGAACATGCGATATGGTCTGTTCCGTCTGTTTCCTGTTCTTCTTCGTCATCTCCATCAGTTCCTCTATCGTCCACGTGCTCTTCTTCATGAGTTTCGTGGTATATTTCTTAAGCTCCTTCAAGAGCTCCAGGAAAATCACGAACAGGAGCGAGAACGGAAATGCTATCAGAGTGCGCCAGAAGGTGAATTCGAAAACGATCTTTCCGTTCCTCCAGAACAGTATGAGAAACATTGCCGCTGTAACGAGAGCCAGCATCAGAGAGTAGAATACTATGTCTGAGGCTCCTCCCCTGTACCTTACGATCCTTATTGGTTTATCGAAATCATATATCGGCAATATCTGTCTTTTCTTGCTCATCAGGATCATCCTTCCAGCTCATATAGACGTATTGTATAATCATGTTGAACAAAAATCAATATATGTGTGAATAATATGTAAACAGGAGCGCATAAGAATTGCATTTTTTCGTAATAATGTTCGGTTTTCCGCATATTTATTCCACATTATGAAACTCAGGCATAATACAGCAGTTGCATAATGCTAACCGCAGTACTAAAATCACTCTAGAAGATAATTCGGAGATACGGAAATGCTTATAGACACAGGTATATCCATAATAATGAACAGATGGCTCGAGATCACCCAGGATGAGCTCGTGCTCTTCATAACAGATGAGCACCATCTAAGGGAAGCCGAGGCAGTAGAGAAATGGGCAAGGTCTTCCGACAGCGTCGTGAGGGTCATTGTGCTGGATTCACAGGAGGTACAGAAGGGTCAGGTCATAGAAGACATGAGCGAGCTCCTCTCCCGCTCCAATGTGATAATCGGTGCTACCGACTATTCCTTTATAACTACTCCCCCTGTCATAAGAGCGACAAAGGCAGGAGCAAGGTTCCTTTCCCTGCCCCTTTCATGTACTGACGGTACGTCTCTCCTGGAGAACGAATTCATAGCCATGGATACCAGATGGGCTTCCAAGGTCGGAAAGAAACTGCAGTCAGCCCTGAAAAAAGCGTCCTTCGTACGTGTAACGACGAAGAAGGGCACCGATCTTCTGTTTGACAAGAGAGGAAGGACCTGCGGTCTGTATAACGGCATGGCAACGAGGCCCCACCAGATCGCTTCCACGAGCTTCGAGGTCTTCGTACCCATAGTGGAACACGGTACCGAAGGCAAACTGATCCTTGACGGATCTCTCGGGTACATCGGTCTCACCAAGGAGCCCATAGAGATAGACTTCCATGAAGGAAGGATGGAGATCATAAGCACTCATCCCGATGCTGAAAGGCTGAAAGAATATGTCCTTTCATTTGACGATCCCACCATGTTCATCAACGGGGAGCTCGGTATTGGACTTAACGTGCTGTCCAAGTGCAGGGGTGTCTCATATATAGAGGATGAATCGACTTACGGGACTTTCCATATAGGCATGGGCAGGAACATCTCCCTTGGAGGTGTACAGATGGCCAAGGGGCATTTCGACATGGTGACGCATGAACCTACCATAATGGCCGATGATGTGGTGATAATGAAGAACGGACAGGCATATCTGTAAAAAGATCATGAGAATTACAAAAGACCGGATCATCTGATCCGGTCTTGTTCGTTTTCTTGCTTTCCAGTTTCAGTTCTTGGCCTCTTTGAATACAATCTCTCCTTCTTTTGCATAACCCAGTTTTTCTCTGGCTACTTCTTCGATGTATTCATCGGTGCCGATGTATTCCTTCTTTGCCTCAAGCTCTATGACCTGCTGTTCCAGCTGCAACTGCATCTCCATGAGCTCTGCCTGGCGTTTCTTCTGGCCCTGGATATCTATCAGCTTGGTTCCGATCTTTACACAGGAATAGAGCGCAAAGAGGATTATGATCACTTTGTACCAGCTCATGGACCTGAAGAACCTGCCGATGAAGCTCTCCTTCTTCGGTTCCCCTTCTATCCTGTAATTCCTGTTTTTGGAGGCATTGGTATTGCCGTTCCTGACGGTAACTCTTTCCAAAATAATAAAAATCCCCTGTTCCCAAAGATACCTTTTACCAGATATCATAATTGTATGAATAATTAAATCCCGTGTCAATACGGATAATCCGATTTTTCCTTTTATTTTGGGAGTTTTTTTCATATTTCCGATATGTATAAAACTACAAAAAAGTGGAATATCCCGTTGTGGATAATCCGGTCCCTTTACTGATATAATTTACATGATAAACAGGGAAAACGGAAGGAAATTCAAAATGGAATTCACCATCATAGGCGCAGGCCGTACGGGAAGGGGCTTCATAGCTCCACTGCTCAGCGATTTCGGTCACATAACGTTTATTGACAGAGACACAGGGGTTGTGAATGAGCTCAGAGAAAAGGGCTCATATGAAGTCGGAAGCTTCTCATCTTCAAAGAGAATCGAGATAAGGGATTTCGAGGCATATACGAATGACGATGCCGAGGTCCCGGGAATTTTGGCTCTGTCAGATGCGGTATTCATCTCCGTAAGGGGTGATAACTATCCTTCTCTGATACCATTCCTCGAAAAACATCTCCCCTATTCCCCCGTTCCCTTCATCATCTGCGAGAATGCCGTTCTTCCTTCGGCTCTTCTCGGTCCTCTGGAAGACAGCGGCTGCTCCGCAGCGGTATTTGCCACTTCCATGATCGAGGAAGGACTTGACATTGTGAGCGAGTACTATCCGTATCTTCACACTGACGGCAGAAACATGCCTGAAATCCTTGAAGGGATCCCGGGCATAAGACCGGAGTTGGATTTCCCTCTTCTCATGAAGAGAAAGATATTCACATACAATTCCGCATCGGCACTCATCAGCTATCTCGGACGAAAGAAAGGATATACTGTTTATTCCGATGCAGCTAATGACCCTGAGATAAGCGAAAAGACAGACATGCTCCTTGAAAGGGTCGATCATGCGTTTCACGTGCTCTACGGAGTAGATGAAGAAGATCAGGCACGGTTCTCAGGACATGCAAAGCTCAAGTTCAGGAACGAGGCCATTAAGGATACCATAGAAAGGAATGCCTCCTCTCCCCTCAGAAAGCTCGGAACAGAGGAAAGGATAATAGGGCCCATGAAGCTCATAAGGGACGCTTCCGTTATAGAGGGAAATGATCCTGTCCCTGCTCTCATATCCTCCTTCCTTCCTGAGACTGCAAGAGCTGCTCTTGATATGGCAAGAGAAGAGGATCCTTCTTCTACATATGCCTCGATCCTTGCAAGGACTTCCCGCCTCAGTCCGAATGACGTAATCACAAGATGCATACTCGGTACATGACGGGATTTTACAGCGGTTTTACAAAAACGTGTGGCTTTAGTTGATAAAGCTGTGATAAAAATCATATGGAAATAAAAGAATCTGGAGAAAACAATTTGATATATCTGGTTGAAGACGATATCTCCATAAGGGATCTCATGAGCTACACCCTTAAGATAGCCGGTTATGAGTGCGAAGGGTTTTCAGAGAGCGAAAGTTTTTTTGCTGCAATGGAAAAAAGGCTCCCGGAGCTCATACTTTTGGACATCATGCTTCCCGGTGTCGACGGTATCAGCATACTCAAGACCATAAGAAGCACTGATAGATACTCTGATATCCCAGTTATTATGACCACTGCAAAGGGAAGCGAGTTCGACAAGGTCATCGCTCTCGATCTCGGAGCGGACGACTATCTTGCAAAACCATTCGGCATGATGGAGATGGTCTCAAGGATCAAGGCAGTCCTGAGGCGTATGGGAAAGACTTCTCCCGCACATACGGACGGCAGTTCTGACATCATCTATTCAAACGGACCCATCCTTATGAACGATACAAGGCACACGGTCACTTCCTCCAATGAGGAAGTGTTACTCACCTTAAAGGAATATGAACTCCTGAAGCTGCTCATGCAGAACATAGGTGTGGTATTCTCAAGGGACAACCTCCTCTCAAGGATATGGGGCATCGACTTCATGGGAGAATCCCGGACGGTCGATGTGCACGTGGGGACCCTCAGAAACAAGCTCGGTGTGAACGGAGACCATATAGTAACCGTCAGAGGCGTGGGCTATAAGATGGAGAGCATAGAATGAAAAAAAGGATCTTCTACTCCATATTCGGCGTGACTACGGCAGTCCTTCTGGCTGCTTTCATTATAATAATGATGGTCATGTACAACCAATTCACCACCGAACAGCTGGAACAGCTGAGAAACGAGATGAAGCTCGTCAAAAGAGGTGTAGCCCTTGAAGGCGAAGAGTATTTCAAGGGACTTACCACTACGGACTTCCGTATCACCTGGATAGACAGCGATGGTGAGATCCTGTATGAGAACAAGGCTGACCCCTATTCCATGCAGAACCATCTGGAAAGAGAAGAGGTCCAGAAAGCCATAAAGGAAGGCTACGGGGAATCCAAGAGATACTCCTCCACTCTCTCAGAGCAGCAGCTGTTCATAGCTGAAAGGCTTGAAGACGATACGATCCTGAGGCTTTCCACGACCATGGCGTCGATATGGTCTCTTTTTCTAAGATTCTCCGTATTTCCTATAACGATAATAGTGCTGGCCATGGCAGCATCCCTTGCATTTGCATCAAGACTGTCAAAGCATATCGTAGATCCTCTTATCTCCCTTGATCTTGATGACCCGCTCTCCGGAAGGATGACATCATATGAAGAGGTCTATCCCCTTCTTCAGAGGCTCCACTTCCAGCACGAGCAGATAGAAAAGGACCGGAAGGAACTGGAGAAGACCACCCTCATAAGGCAGGAATTCACCGCAAATGCTTCCCATGAGCTGAAGACACCGCTCCATGTCATCTCAGGGTATGCTGAACTCCTTGAGAACGGCCTGATAAAGGAGGAAGAGATCCCTGTCTTCGCAAAGAAGATCGGTGATGAGACGAGAAGGATGACAAAACTAGCCGATGATATACTCAATCTCTCCAAATTGGACAGCGGAGCGATCGACATGAGACGTGAGAAGCTGGATCTCTATCTATATGCCTCTCAGGTCATAGATGAGCTCTCGAGCATCATAGATGAAAACGGGACAGACCTCAGCCTTGAAGGCAGTCATGTTATAATCGAAGGCATCCCGGATGCCATCAACAGCATAATCTACAACCTCGTGACCAATGCCATAAAATACAGCGGTCAGGGAGGAAAGGTAACGATATCCGTAAAGGAGGACGGCGACAAGGCCGTGCTCGAAGTGAAGGATAACGGCATAGGAATCGGAGATGAAGACCTGGAGAGGATATTCGAACGCTTCTATCGTGTTGACAAGAGCCGTTCAAAGGAGCTTGGCGGTACGGGACTCGGACTGTCGATAGTAAAGCATTCAGCAAGGATCCACGATGCCCAGGTCACGGTAAAGAGCAAGCTTGGAGAAGGATCCGTCTTCACGGTGATATTCCCGAAAGCCTGAACAGATAAGAACATTGAATAAAAAGGACCTGCCGGTCCTTTTTTGTTTTGCCTTCTTTACATTCATTTTACGTTAACCGGGTAATGGACCTTATATTCCTTTTCTATGATTTAAGCGAAATAAAAAAAAGAAAAGGAATTTAGAATGGTTTATTTGATCTTGACGCTCCTTGGAGGCATTGGACTTTTCCTCTATGGTATGAACACCATGTCCTCAGGGCTCAGAAACGCATGCGGAAACAATCTCAAGAAGATACTGGAAAAGGCAACGAGAAACAAGCTCACGTCCATATTGTCCGGTATGATAATCACCATACTCATACAGTCATCATCCGCAACTGACGTAATGGTGATAGGCTTCGTCTCATCGGGACTGATGACACTTGAACAGGCAATAGGAGTGATAATAGGTGCGAATATCGGTACTACCATAACCGCACAGATCACGGCCTTCGATATTGAAGCCTTCACTCCGGTACTGATCTTCATAGGTGCAGTACTCTACATCTTCTTTAAAAAGAACTCCTACAGATCCGTAGGAACGATAATCCTCGGTTTCGGAATACTTTTCCAGGGACTTGATCTCATCAAGACGTCCATTGAACCGCTCGGAAAGAGCCCCGCCGTCATGGAACTCGTATCGGGGATCTCCAATCCGTTCCTGACACTGCTCCTCGGCATAATCATAAGTGCCGTGCTCCAGAGCTCGTCCTCTGCAACGGTCATCTTCCAGACGTTTGCCTCCCAGGGCATCATCAGCTACGACACGGCTGTGTATCTGGTCCTCGGCACGACTGTCGGATCACTCTCCGACAATATGCTCGCAAGCCTGTCCCTGAATATCAAGGGAAAGAGGGCAGCCCTCCTGAACCTCATCTTCAATGTTATCAGGATGGTTCTCATGTTCACTCTCGTAAGCCTGTTCCCGGGAATAAAGGACCTCATAAAGAGCCTGTCTCCTGATAACGTGGCAAGACAGATCGCTAACACCCATACGCTGTTCGCAGTATTCTCGGTGCTCGTGGTTATGCCGTTCACTAACCAGATAGTCAAATTGTCGAAACTCATAGTCCCGCTCTCCGAGAGCGAACTCCTCGAGACCACAAGCTTTGATCTACAGTATCTGCTTCAGACTGAAAAGATACCTGAGAGTCTGCTGATGGATCAGGCGCTCCTCGAAGTCTCCAGAATGGGAAGACTCGCGTGCGACAATCTGAAACTAGCCGTCAGATCCTTCTTCGAGAAAGATACGTCCCTAATGGATACGGTAAAACTGAACGAGGAAGGCATAGATGAACTGTCCGGGAAGATAGTCGACAAGCTGGTGGACTTCCGTCAGTTGCCCCTCACTCCTGCCCACATGCAGAAGCTCTACAAATTCATACAGGTGGTATCCGATTTCGAAAGGATCTCGGACCATGCAGAGAACATAGCGGAATATGCAGCCCTTATGGAGAGCGGTGAAGCCTCGATGACCAATATCGCAATAAAGGACCTGAACCTGCTAGCCACATATACCATAGAATCCATGGATTATTCCCTCTCTCTGTTTGAAAAAGAGGACGTAACCCATATCGATGAGGCTGTAAAGCTTGAACAGAGAGTGGACGATACCAAGGAGATGATAATAAACGGTCACATCGACCGTCTGATGAAAGAAAGCTGCGATCCTCACGGAGGCGTCATCTTCACTGATATGTCCATAGACCTTGAGAGATGCTCAGACCATGCTTTCAACGTGGCAACGGCACTTGCGGACGTTGCCTGACCATTAGGAGGAAAGAAATGCTTTACTTTTATCTGATATGCACAGCATTGATAGTCATAATGGTGATACATATCTCATTAAGGGATAAACCCAGATTTCAGAGAAACAGGATACTGTCCCTTGATCTGTTCAGATATTCTGACATCTCTGATGCGCTGAAGGTGATACAGGATGAGGCCGATATCATATCAGTAGAATATCCTGAAAAGAAGCTCGGAGAATTCCTCCTGGATCCCGCTCCCAGGGCCAGCGTCATGATAAGACTTAAGAACAGAGAAAAGAGCATCGAAAAGATCACCGGAGATCTTACGGAGAAAAAGCTCGTCAGGTCCGTAAAGGTGAACATGCCGGAATAATAAAGAAGGATGAGACAAAGGTCTCATCCTTTTCATATACATTTAGTAAGCAGTGCCGTCTTGTGATTCATTAAACATGTTTCCTGTCACGTAGCCAGATTCTTATGAACATATCTTCCCTGCCTCTTTCTTCCCGGAACGGGGATCATTTTAAGCGATCCTTTTCCTCTGGCACGGCAGTGCAGAGGTATGCGGGGTCTTTTTATTCATTCATGGTCACTCTTTCACTCCGCCGTAAAATTGAATTAATAAGTACGAAATGATAGAATTAAACGTGATTGAAGAAATCAAAATATTGTAGAGAGGATTTATATTTATGGTTAAAGAGTATGCAGATGTGATCTTGAACGAGATCGATCTGGCTTTGGAAAATCTTGACTATGATGCCATCTGGAAGATGGTGGCTGAGATACATGGTGCGAACAGGATCTTCTTCCATTCAGTAGGCAGGCCCTACATAAACATGAAGAACTTCGCTATGTACCTTAAGCATTTCGGCTACAGGCATCATATCATAGGCGATGCTACCTGTCCTGCCATAAAGCCTGGTGACGTACTGTTCATAGTATCAGGTACCGGCGAGACTGAGACGAGCATCCGCATGGCACAGAAGTGCAAGGAGATCGGAGACATCAAGATACTGCTCGCTACAGCAGCAGAAAAGTCCACACTTGGAGATATGGCTGATGTCGTATTAAGGTTCGACTGTCCGCTTCCAGGAGTTGAATCCAGTGTCGATTCAGTGCAGCCTATCGGTTCCCTCTTCGATCAGTGCGTTATATACGGACTGGACTGGGCACTCAGAATAGCCTGTCAGAAGCATCTGGGAAGACGCAACGGCGCAGGCCCGATGCACTCTAATCTTGAATAATAAGGAGAAACTAATATGGATATCAGAGAGATTACTTCAAAAATAATGGACGAGATCGATCAGGCTACGAAGAATGTAGACGAGGATCAGTTAATAAAGGTATTTGCGACCTTACACAATGCAAACAGGCTGTTCTTCCATGCAAACGGAAGGAGCCTCATGACCATCAAATACTATGCCCAGAGACTCATGCACCAGGGCTACAGAGTGTTCATCGTCAATGATGTTGCCACACCTGCCATCAAGGAAGGAGACGCTCTCGTGCTCGTAAGCGCATGCGGAGAAGAGGCAAACCTCATAACGGCAGCCAAGACCGTTAAGGAGATAGGTTCCATCAAGCTCGTAGTCGTTACGGCAGATGAGAACTCCACACTTGGAAAGATGGCTGACGTGCTCGTAAAGATCAATGTTCCCGTACCGGGAAGCGAAGAGGACAAGTCCATTCAGCCCATAGGCGCTCAGTTCGAGCAGGCAGTGCTCTACATAATGGACGTAGGCCTTTCACACTATACAATGGCAAGGCTCGGCATAACTCTTGAAGGAAGCCAGAATCCGCTCCATGCAAATCTTCAGTGACGTTAAGGAGAATGATCCAATGATTAGAGAATATTGTGAAAAAGCCATAAAAGGCACTGCTCAAGTTCTCGACAAGCTAGATTTTGACGTGATCGACAAGATCACCGAAAGGATCATCAAAGCCGACAACGTTTTTGTTGTTGCAGATGTCGGAAGACCGGGCATTGCTTTACTTTGTTTCGTGGAAAGGCTCCGCCAGATGGGGATCCGTTCCTACAGGCTTGAAGAGTCCCCTCCTACCCCGTCGGTTCATAAGGGCGATGTCGTCCTTATCGGTTCAGTAGACGGAGAGGATGCCACCTCCATCACTTTCATGAGAAGCGCAAAGACCATTGACATAGATTATGATCTGTTCACTATGACAAAGGGCTCCACTCTCGAGAAGGATGCAAGTGAAGTCGTGATCTTCGATTGTGAAGAGAAAGACGGACTCATCGGAGAAGAGTATTTCGAGCTGGCTTTCTATGTGCTCCTTGATGCAATCGCACTGAAGATACAGAAGAAGCTCAACAAATCGAACGTTCGTTTACAGGCAGAACTGCCTAACATACACTAAGGAGGATATCTATCATGAGTGAAAAAATGGAAAGACCTATCCGTCCTTTAAGACAGACCTATTACAGAGACGGGACCAAGTATCACAAGGAACGTCTCGAGTGCATGAAGATAGTCGCCGAATATATGGATGATGACACTCTCGTAGAGATCGGCGATAAGATCATAAATGCTAATAACGTATTCGTGGCAGCACTTGGCCGTTCAAGGCTCAACATCATGGCTTTTGCCACCAGACTTTGCCAGATGGGCATCAGCGCGCACGTGGTCGGAGACAACTCCACCCCGTCCATCCACAGAGGAGACCTTTTCATAATCGGTTCTTCTTCCGGAAGGACATCCTCTCTCGTTGAGTTCGCCAAGAAGGCAAAGGCAGTAGATGCCGATATAGTGCTGTTCACCGAAGCTGAGCAGTCTCCTATCGGAGATCTCTCGAATCTCGTCTATCATTTCACGGCTGATCAGTCCCGTCTTCCCGACGGACTTGGCTGGTATTCAGAGTATGCCATCAACCTCTGTTATGAGTGCCTAGTCATGTATATCATGAAAAAGCTCGGCATCTCCAAGGAGAAGATGGAAGACGAGCTCGCAAATCTGTATTAAGAGGAGGATCAAATAATGGCTAATACTAACTGGATGTCCCAGACTCCTCCAAAAGATGAGTTCAAGATCAGACTGGCCGTAGAGGCATTAAGACCTATCGAGGAAAGATTCGACTATGACAAGCTTCAGGAAGTGGCTGACATAATCGACAGTGCAAACAATATCTTCGTGGTCGGAAGAGGCCGTTCAAGACAGACCGCCATGAACTTCGGTGAGAGATTAGGACAGCTTGGAAAGAACGTTTTCGTAGTCGGAATGCCGACAGCTCCTTCCATTAAGGAAGGTGATGTGCTGGTGGTATCTTCGGGATCTGGAAATACTGCGACACTCGTTGACTTTGCCCTCACTGCAAAGAGCGTCGGAGCAAAGACGGTCCTCCTTACCACTAACAACAATTCACAGGTCGGTAAGATAGCCGATGCCACCTTCCTCGTCAGCAACGTGGAAAGGAGCCAGGGATATGCGGCAACTTCTGGAGAAGATGCACAGATCTATTCCCAGATCTACGCATATTATGACTATCCGACAAATATAGCACTCGATGCCATAGCTACATACATAATGATAAAGAACGGCATCGACAGAAAGGATGCTTTCAATAACAAGGCAAACCTGTTCTGATAAAAGGACACACGGGAGACGGGACACCGTCTCCCCTTTTTTATTTGCTTTTCTTTCTGTGATACAAAAACAACAACGTTTATTCTTTAAATGCATTGTAATCTTATCTATAATTAAAGTATGCCTACTACATATGCTCATTACATATTCGGAAGTGAAGTGCTCTATCTACTTCCTGAAAAATACAGAGAGATCGCGGAAAAATACCGCAGCCTTTATGATACGGGCGTTCACGGGCCCGATATCCTTTTCTATTATGATGCCCTGAAAAAAAACGAAGTGGTCAGCTACGGAAGGCGCATGCATTTCACCCCTGCAAGGGATTTCTTTGAGAACGCAAAGAAAGTATATGAATCCCATGAGGATAAGGAGGCCATGATGGCCTATATCCTGGGTTTTCTCACGCATTTTGCTTTCGACTCCACTGCCCACGGATATGTGGACAGGAAGGCGGAGGTCTCGGAAGTCACACACAATAGGGTTGAATCTGAATATGACAGACACCTAATGGAGCTTTCCGGACTTGACCCGAACAGAGTCGACAGGGCTGAGAGCCTTAGACCGACCCGTTTCAATGCTGCTGTCATTTCCCGTTTTTTCCCTTTTGATGAAAGGATCATATTCAAGGCAATAAAAGGTCAGCGGTCTGTCATCAGGCTTTTCAGTACCAGGACCCGCTTCAAAAGGTGGTTCCTCAAAACAGCGATGAACATAGCCGGAGTGAGTCAGGATCTCAGGGACCTTCCTATACCGGAAGTTCCTTCAGACAGATGCACGGATTCCAATCTCAGACTTGACAAGTTAAAAAGAAAAGCTCTTGACCTCTTCCCTGTCCTTTTCATGGATCTGATCGACTACTTCGAAGGCAGGAGCGAAAGACTATGTGATTACTTCGACCATGATTTCGAGAAATGGCCGGATTATCAGAATATACCTATCCTCTCACTTGAAGAGGAAGCAAATTATACGGTTTAGGGGGAAATTTATGTTTAGGAATCTGACAAAGACAGAGAGAGCCTGGGTGCTCTACGATGTCGGCAACAGTGCATTTACGATGCTCGCATGTTCTCTCATTCCGATCTGGTTCAAGGAGCTTGCCATAGGAACGGCTCCGGGGCAGATCAACGGAGACCAGGCAACGGCATATTATTCAATAGCCGTGGCGATAGTAACTGTCATTGTAGCCCTTCTGGGGCCAATATGCGGAGCCATAGCCGACAGAAAGGACATGAAGAAGATATTCTTCACTACTGCAGTTGCTCTTGGCGTCGTGGGATGCATAATCAACGGCTTTGCAACGAGCTGGGTAGCATTCCTCATCATCTACGTGCTGGCCAAGATATTCTATTCAGCCTCACTCACGTTCTATGATTCGATGCTGAACGATGTCACTAATGAAGAGAGAATGGACGAGGTCTCATCCTACGGATTCGCTTGGGGATATATCGGAAGCTGCATTCCTTTCCTCGTTGCTCTCGTCGCATATATCCTCGGAGGAGGACTCGGAGAGAAACTTCAGCTGTTCAGTCCTGAGATAGGAAAGATAATAGGTTTCACCGTTACAGGTATCTGGTGGTTCCTCGTGACCATCCCGCTCATCAAGAACTACAAACAGATCTATTACGTCGAGCGCGATAAAGCCGGAGTCGGCAAGGTATTTGCCAAGATATTCGCTACTCTTAAGAAGATCGCCGTTGAAGACAAGAAGGTCCTCTTCTTCCTCATCGGATTCTTCCTCTACATAGACGGAGTCGGAACGATTATCGACAACTGCATCAACATAGGAACTGACCTCGGTCTTCCTACAGTAGGACAGGTGGTGTTCCTGCTTGCTACCCAGGTTGTCGCATGGGCAGGCTCTCTCGTATTTGCAAGGCTGTCCAAGAAATTCCGCACTGTCCCACTGATAGTCGTATGCATATTCGGTTATTTTGCAGTCTGCCTATATGCCCTCACTCTCCATACACTCATCGATTTCGGTATCCTCGCATTCGGAGTCGGATGCTTCCAGGGATCAATACAGTCCCTCTCCAGGAGCTATTATTCCAAGATAATCCCTCCGGAGAACTCTGGAGAGTATTTCGGTATATATGACATATTCTCCAAAGGCGCATCCTTCCTCGGATCCGCAGTCATAGCATGGGTAAAGCTCGCAGGCGGTACGATCAATATCGCAGTTGCTACTCTGTCCATATTCTTCCTGCTCGGATTCATATTCCTGAAGCTTTCAGATAAGCAGGAGATCAAGAACAGGCCTGAGGAGAATGAATGATCCATAGTACATGAAAAGCCCCGTCTCGTCTGGAGACGGGGCTATTTTATACCCTGACCGGTTTTAGCCTGTGTCAGTGACGGAATGTGAGCTTTAGCAGATCTTCTCTCCGTTTATGAATACCATCCTGCAGACAGAATCGGATACCATCGGGTCTCCTTCATATACTGCTATGTCTGCATCCTTTCCCACTTCAAGGGATCCCACTCTGTCATCGATACCTACCTGCTTAGCCGGGTTGATGGTGATGGCCTTCAGTGCATCGAAGCTGTCCATTCCCGCTTTAACGGCAAGGCCTGCACAGAGAGGCAGATACTGCTGCGGGATCACGGGCGAGTCGGTCACTATAGAGACCATGCAGCCCTTCTTTGCGAGGATGCCGGGTGTCGTCCAGGACTTGTTCTGAAGCTCGAACTTTGAAGCGTGAGTAAGGGTCGGCCCAACAGAGAGCGGATAATCACACTCAGCCAGCTTGTCGGCTATGAGATGCCCTTCGGTGCAGTGATCAATCGTGATGTTGAGATCGAATTCCTTTGCCAGTCTTATGGCTGTAAGGATGTCGTTTGCCTGATGGGCATGTATCTTTAAAGGGATCTCCTTCTTGAGGACGGGGATCATAGCCTCACACTTGAAATCGAATGCAGGCTCCTTATTGATATCTCCCTCGGCAGCTTCCTTCTTCTCCATGTACTGTTTTGCCTTGAATATCATGTTCCTGATCACTGAAGCAGTGGACATCCTTGCGAAGTTTCCCTTGTCCCGGTAGACTCTCTTCGGATTCTCTCCGAGAGCGCATTTCATGGCGATCGGATCCTTGACTATCATGTCATCCACACATATACCGTGTGTCTTTACTGCTATCCAGGTCCCTCCTATGGCATTGGCGCTTCCCTGTCCGGTAGCGACCGTAGTTACGCCTGCCTTTGCTGCCTGGTCTATCGTGGGATCCATGGGGTTGAAACTGTCTATGGACCTAAGATGAGGCGTGCAGATATCTCCGGGCTCATTATAGTCGGCACCTTCGAATCCGATGCCGTATCCGTCAAGTCCGAGATGGCAATGAGCCTCCACGAAGCCGGGATATACGTTGAGCCCCTTAAGATCTATTACTTCGCATTCAGCGCTGATCTCAGGAGCGATCTTTGATATCTTTCCGTCTTCTATAAGGATATCTGCCTTATATGGTTCTCTGTTCACTGCGTCATGCAGCATACCGTTCTTTAATAACATCGTTCATACTCCTTCCTTTTTCAAATATCTGTACTCAGGCATTGAACTGCCTGAATGACATTCTTTTTTCAAATGATCCCGTCTCTTCTGAGACGGGATCCTGTTCTCATTTCTTTTTATTTGCCATGTGAAATCTCACTGCATATATCAGTACTGCAACGGTGCCCGCTACACAGGCTATCAGCAGCAGCGGTACTCCCCACTTCAGGATGAAAGGTATCTCCATATCAGTGATGGAAGAGCCTCATTCCGGTGAACGCCATTACGATACCGTATTTATCGCAGGTAGCGATGACGTCATCGTCTCTCACTGATCCGCCGGGTTCTGCAACGTAGCTGACTCCGCTCTCTCTTCCTCTCTCGATATTGTCACCGAACGGAAAGAAGGCATCGCTTCCAAGGGATACTCCAGTAAGGGAGGACAGATACGCGTCCTTCTCTTCCTGCGTGAATTCCTCAGGTCTCCTGGTGAAGAACTGCTCCCACACACCGTCCTTAGAGAGGTCTTTTCCGTGTTTTCCGAGATACATGTCTATAGCATTGTCTCTTTCAGGTCTTCCTACATCTTCCTTGAACGGAAGAGAGAGGACCTTCTCATGCTGTCTTAAGTGCCAGTAATCAGCCTTGTCTCCTGCAAGCCTTGTGCAGTGAATCCTGGACTGCTGGCCTGCTCCTACACCTATAGCCTGACCGTCGACTGCATAGCATACGGAGTTGGACTGGGTGTATTTTAGGGTTATGAGGGAAACGATGAGGTCCCTTATGGCTGATTCGGGCATATCCTTGTTGGCTGTCACGATGTTCTTAAGGAGATCTCTGTCGATCCTGAAATCGTTTCTCAGCTGCTCAAAGGTGATTCCGAACACCTGCTTCTGCTCCATCGGCTCCGGAACATAATCCTTGTCGATCTTTACGACGTTGTATCCGCCGTTCTTCTTCTTTTTGAGGATCTCAAGAGCCTTGGGAGTATAGTCCGGAGCGATTATTCCGTCAGAGACTTCCCTTCTGATGAGCCTTGCAGTCACCTCATCGCAGGGCTCGCTGAGGGCGATCCAGTCTCCGAAGGAGCTCATCCTGTCGGTTCCCCTTGCTCTTGCATATGCAGTACCTATTGCGGAATCATCGAGTCCCTTTATGTTCTCCACGAAGCAGGCCTGCTTGAGTTCCTTGTTCATCGGGATGGCAAGTGCTGCAGAAGTGGGGCTTACATGCTTGAATGACGTGGCTGCGGGCATTCCGAGGATGTCCTTTAATTCCTTGACGAGCTGCCAGCTGTTGAAGGCATCGAGGAAGTTGATGAATCCCGGTCTTCCGTTGACTATCTCTATCGGGAGATCTTCTCCGTTCTTCATAAATATCCTTGCGGGCTTCTGGTTCGGGTTGCATCCGTATTTGAGTTCAAATTCTTTCATTTCATTTCCCTTTCGTATATCGTATCCTGTTCAGTTGTTCTTGTTTATGATCCTGGTCTCCGTCTCCAGAGTCTCAAGATCTATCTTCATGGTGCATAAGGAGACCTTGTTTGCCTCGTTCAGGCTGTTCCATATCTCATTTGTCCATGTATCCATCACACAGGTAACCTCTATCCTTCTCGGCTCTCCGGTGAAAGTCGGGATAGGATCTCCGTCGGTATTGTAGGTGTGGATGAAGTGTCCGAGTCCTGCTATCGGGCTGTAGCTGTAGGTATACCTGAAGCACTGGCTGCCCTTAAGGTCTCCGCTCTTCAGTATGCTCATCTTGTATGTGAAATCCCCGTCAGCGAAGTTGAGTATGCTGCTGATCCTGGGGGTCCATGCGGGGCCGTCCGGCTCGAACTCTCTGGTATCAAGAGCATCTTCGAAGCTCTTTCCCTCTTTCAGGAATTCCTCTATCGTATCGGTCTGATTTCCGTTGGTGACTATAACGGAGTTCCCACACTTCTTGATCGGCGAATAAATGATGAGTGAAGGATTCTGAACCTTGGAAGCATCGAAAGGATAGATTATGACCTCACCGTTCTCTTTCTCCACGAAAACACGGTTACGGCTGTTCTCGCTCCTGCCCATTATGAAATAGGCGATCATTGCGAATCTTCCGCACTTGGATTTTCCTACCATTATTCCCCTGCCGGGATACGGGTTGTCCTGAAGCAGCTCGCTTGGCTGATAAGTCTTGTAAACGTCCATCAATAGATCCTCCTCAAAAAAATAAGGGCACTCCGTTAAGAAGTGCCCAGACGGTCGACATAAATGCTTTCGCTCCTCCATGGTGCTCCATGATTATCCGTCAGTCACGAAAGCTACACATAGATTCTATAAACCAGGGAAGGCCATGTCAACACATTCCGCGAATGATTCGGGCACATTCCCAAATAATGTTCGGTTATTCTTCCTTTACCAGTTTTGACCTGTAAAGAGCCTCCAGAATTGCCGGGATGAGTATCAGATGAACTATTATTCCAGGCCATGCCATCAGGAACGCTCCAGAAAGGAACATACTGAATGGGAATTCCAGATTGAAGAGGAGTGCAATGACATATCTCGCTATTCCCCACACTATTCTTCCTGCCAGCATGGTGATTATGAGGGTGATGTATATCCTAAGCAGCCTGTTCCCTTTCTTTTTCTTCAGAGCCCTGAACACCGATCCGCTGACAAATCCGTATGTCAGAAGCTCAAAGGCCATTCCCACGGCTTCCGGGAATAAGTTAGGCATTCCGAAAAGCACTGCTCTTAAAAGAGGGCATATGAAACCTATGGCAGCACCGTATGCCGGTCCCAGTATAAATCCCGCAAGTATTACCGGAATGTGCATCGGGGAAAGCATCTTTCCGATCGTAGGTATCTGTCCCGTAACGAACGGAAGCAACAGTCCTATTGCAAGAAAAAGTGCAGCAAGAACGATTTTTTTAGTTTTACTCATTTCCTTCTCCTATCATCTTTCTTATTTCAGTAACCGGTCTTCCCGTCTTTTTTGATATCTCAAGCAGATCGTCGAATTCCGGTTTTGTCTTCTCCACTCCAAAGCCTTTTGAGCTCTTGAACCTTACGGTACCCAGGGCGGTATCTTTTTCAATTATATCCCTTTTCAGGACATAACGCTTCTTTTCCGTTTCCCTGATCCCTATGGTCGTGCTGTTCGTGAATATAGCCTTTACGAGCTCATCCTTCCTGTCATCACTGACGAGCACGGTTATGAGGTTCCCGGGTCTGTTCTTCTTCATATAGACAGGTGTTACGAATACCTCTCTCGCTCCTGCGGTAAAGAGTGCATCCGTCATGGCACCTATTTCCTCTCCCGTCATGTCGTCAATATTGAAATCAAGCTCATATATGCTCTCTGCCTTATCCTCCTCAGACCCAAGGACCGTCTTTACGGCATTGAGAATGGGGAAATCTTTCGTTCCGAATCCGTAGCCGATCTTTTCCGGCACTATGACAGGCATCGGAGAGTACTCGTCTGTAAAGTACTTGACCAGAGCAGCTCCCGTAGGAGTGCAGAGTTCTCCTGATATCTCTTCTCTTGAATAGATCGGAACGCCCTCAAGTATCAGGGCAGTAGCAGGTGCCGGGACCGGAAGTATCCCGTGAGCACATCTTACGGTTCCCTTTCCCACATGTATCGGAGAGGCTATGACCCTGTCAGGGCTGAGTTTCCTCATCAGATAACAGACGGCACATACATCGGCGACCGCGTCCCTGGTCCCAACTTCATGGAAATGGATCTCATCCATCTCCTTTCCGTGGACCTTTCCTTCAGCCTCAGCTATGAGCCTGTATACGTTTTTTGCATCTTCCTTCACCTGTTCGGGAAGAGACAGGCTTTCGATCATGCTCCTTATGTCTGAAACATGGGCATGATGATGTCCGTGATGGTGATGGTGTTCCTCTGTATGATCATGATCATGGTGATGATGCTCCCCGTGTTCATGGCCGTGATCATGATCATGGTGTTCTTCCCCGTGATCGTGATGGTGATGATGTTCTTCCTCTGTGTGATCGTGATCATGGTGATGATGCCCGTCTTCATAAGGCTGTTCCTCTTCACCGTTAAGGATCACTCTCATATGAGTTCCCGTTATCCCCGATTTCTGTACCGCATCGGCTCTGTATACGGTCTCCGGGATCCCGAAGGAATTGAGTTCAGCAAGCACTTCCTCCCTGTTCTCAAACAGCTCCAGCAGAGCAGCAGTGAGCATATCCCCTGCAGCTCCCATCCCAAGATCCAGATATAATGTCTTCAATTCCCTGACCTCCAAAAAAAAGACATGCAAAATACAATTCCGTATTTCCATGTCTTCGTGACATTTTAATGACGCTTCTGCGCCTGACTATTACTTATTATATCAGAAAGGATCCTTTTGAAAAAGGGTCTGAAGCATGCTGTTACTCAAAGGTTTTTGATATATAATTGATTATATAGATAAATATTATTAGGGAGGAACAAGATATGTACAACCAGCCCTGGAGACTAGTCCAGAACAGGATAAGAGGCCGTGGTGGCCGTGAAATAGACAAATTCAGAGGCATTTTTCCTCCTGTGGATGACAGATCGGGTTCTGAAGCCTGGATCGGTTCAGTCACCAGAGTGGGCAATCCTCCTGCTGACAAGCCGAATTACGGATGCAGCGAAGTCATTCTTCCGAACGGTGAAAGGAAGTTCCTTTTTGAAGCCATAGAGGAAGCTCCTGAAAAGATCCTCGGAGAAAAGCACATGGCCGTCAACGGAACGGGTCTGGGAATGCTCATCAAATATCTCGATGCATGGTTCCAGTACGGGTTACAGTGTCATCCCACCAGACCATGGGCAAAAAAGATGTGGAACAGCCCTTACGGAAAGGAAGAGAGCTGGTACGTCATCGGGACCAGAGACGACACCAAGGATCCTGCATATATACTCCTTGGTTTCAAAGAAGGAGTCACGAGAGAGGTATTCGAGGAATACTATCGTAAAGCCGATCTCAAGGCCCTCGAGAATCTCTGTCACAGGATAGAAGTCAAGGTCGGAGAATCATACTTCATAGGCGGAGGCGTACCTCATGCTCTCGGAGAAGGCTGCTTCGTGATCGAGGTACAGGAGCCAAGCGATATCACCCTTGGCGCACTGCCGATGGAAGCAATAGCAAAGGAATGGAACATCAAGTTCCCCGACATGTCCGAAGAGGCTCAGGCTCTCTATGATGAGAGGCTTCTCGGTGCATATGTTTATGACGGTTGCTCTTATGAAGAGAACTTAAGGAGATGGAAATCCCAGAAGAAGGTCCTGAGGAGCGGAGACTGGGGAAATGAGACGATAGTCATAGGTCCTGACCACACCACGTATTTCTCATTCACTGAACTCACCGTAAACGGAACAGCACCATTAAGAGATACCGGTTTCCCCCAGGTGGGCATAGTTCTCAAGGGAGAAGGAAAACTCACTTATGAGGGCGGAGAGATGGATATCAAACAGGCTGACGAGATATTCTTCCCTTACGACATAAAGGACCTGAAGGCAGAGGGAGACGTAAAGATCATTCTCTGTCATCCGGAAGGTGTCACATATTAATTGAGAAAGATAATAAAAAAGGAGGCTCGGCTTGAACTGACCCCCAAAAGTTGGACCAAAAATCTAACTTAGGGAGGTCAGTTTTTGTATGGCAAAGTATAGTTTTGAATTTAAACACAAAGTGGTCATGGAGTACCTGAATGGCGAAGGTGGCTATGAGTATCTCGGAAAGAAATATTCTACGCGACATTGCATAATCGAAAAGTGGGTTGCGAATTACAAGCAATATGGAGATGAAGGGCTAAAACGGGTCCGACGGAATCAGTCTTACACTTTCGAATTCAAACTTCATGTGGTAGAGTTGTATTTAACAAGTGAACTCTCCTACAAAGAGCTTGCGCTTCAGGTCGGAATGACAAATCCTGTCCAGATCACCAGATGGGTCCTGGATTACAGAGCT
>Ga0129307_1000516_pt1 | contig 59006 bp, 67 predicted proteins | sample P1105metagenome_FD_94437 | JGI IMG/M metagenome (GOLD analysis project Ga0129307, IMG submission 94437) | Capybara group fecal microbial communities from Wisconsin, USA - P1105 metagenome | ecosystem: Host-associated > Mammals > Digestive system > Large intestine > Fecal | place: USA: Wisconsin... | reverse complement strand
GGTTTTATCGGCGTTGAAGAAAGCGGATATGATTTATCTCAGCGGAATCAGCCTGGCAATCCTGCCGGAAACCGACCGCACTTTACTGATTGAGCAACTGCGGGAATTGAAACAATCCGGCGTGGAAATTGCCTTCGACAGCAACTTCCGGCCGAAACTGTGGGACAGCCTTACACAAGCCCGAAACTGTTACCAGGCCTTATTGTCGTTGGTAGATGTGGCCTTAGTGACTTTTGACGACGAAGAAATGCTGTGGGCGGATAAGGATGAACAAGCCACCGTTTCCCGTTTATCCGCATTCGGTATTCCGAAAATCATCGTGAAACGGGGCAGTCTTGGGGCGACGGTCTGTGAACAAGGCGAATGCACTTTTGTGCCGACGACGCCCGTCGAAAACGTAGTGGACACCACTTCGGCGGGCGATGCCTTTAATGCCGGTTTTTTAAACGGATATTTGCAAGGTAAACCTTTAACCGATTGCTGCCGACAAGGCAATCAATTGGCGGGCATTGTGATTCGGCACAAAGGTGCGATTATCGACAAATCCGCCACCGAGCATTTACGCCGGACATTTAATTAAGGACAGATTATGACTGACACAGAAATTATCGAAAAACTCGGACAACTTAAAGTCGTACCGGTGATTGCGGTGGACGACGCGCAGGACATTATTCCCTTGGTTCAAACCTTGATTGACAACGGCTTGCCCGTGGCGGAAATCACCTTTCGTTCGGCGGCAGGAGAAGAAGCCATAGGTTTAGCCCGCCGGCATTTTCCCGATGTGTTAATTGCGGCGGGTACGGTATTAACGCCGGCGCAAGTGGTGGCGGCGAAAAACGCCGGAGCGGATTGCATTGTCACCCCGGGTTTTAACCCGAATATCGTCAAACTCTGCCGGGATTTGGGTGTACCCATTATTCCGGGCGTCAATAACCCGATGGCGATTGAAGCGGCATTAGAATTGGGCATAAACGCAGTGAAGTTCTTTCCGGCGGAAGCCAGCGGCGGGGTGAAAATGATAAAAGCGCTGCTGGGACCTTACGGCGATTTACAGATTATGCCGACCGGCGGCATTTCGCCAGCGAATATCAACACGTATTTAGCCGTTCCGAATGTGGTGGCTTGCGGCGGTTCGTGGTTTGTGGACAAAGGATTAATCAAGGCGAAGAACTGGGCCGAAATCGGGCGTTTGGTGCGTGAAGCGGTTGAATTGGTTCGCTAATTCCGTTTCAAAAAAACATTGAAAAATTTGACCGCACTTTTAGCTCTCCTACAAAAAGGCGTGATGACAAACGCCTTTTTTGTCGCCGCTTACAGCAACGGGCTGACCAGGCGCACGATATTTTCCACCAGTCCCCACCATTTTTGTCGGTAGAGCCAGTCCACTTCGTCGATGTAGCGGCTGTCGGCTAAATATTGTTGTTGCAACGCGGCGATTTGCGCGGTCATGTTTCGGTTGTAAATGGCCAGACTGATTTCAAGATTCAGAAAGAAGCTGCGCATATCCATGTTAACGGTGCCGAACAGGCTGAAATCATCATCAATTACCAGCGTTTTGGCGTGTAATAACCCCGCGTTAAATTGGGCGATTTTAATGCCGTGCTTGAGCAATAACGGGAAATAAGCCCGCGAAGCGTAACGCACCATGATGGAATCCACTTTTTCCGGCAAAATCAGGGTGACGTCCACGCCGCGGCGGGCGGCGGTGGTAAGCGCGATAAGCAAGGGCTCGTTCGGGACAAAATACGGCGTGGTAATGACGATTCGTTTGGTAGCGGAATGAATGGCGCATAGAATGGTTTCGTAAATAATGCTTTCATCCTGTTCGGGCGCGGAAGGAATGACCTGAGTGGTGATGTTGCCCGTCGGCGTCGGAATTGCCGCTACGTCCGTCTGTTCGTAACGAAGCAGATAGCTTTGCACCAGTTGCAGGTTTTCTTCGCTTTCAACGGCGATGTCAGCATACAGTACGGCGGCCATTTCCAATACCACGGCGCCGGTGCAGCGCATCATCACGTCCACCCATTCGCCCACGCCGGAATCTTTTTTGAAATAGCGCGGATCAATCAGATTAAAGCTGCCGGTGTAACCGATGTAATAATCGACGACCAGAATTTTACGGTGATTACGCAGATCGTTGCGGGTATAAAGGGTGCGTAATAAACTGATGGGCAGGGAAGATTGCACGAACACGCCGGCTGATTGCAGTTTAGTGTGCCATTGGCTGCGGAAAAAGCGACTGCTGCCGATGGCGTCGGCTAATATCACACAACGTACACCGCGTTGGGCGGCGTCCAGAACGGCCTGCAACAGCGCATCGATTCTGCCTTCCGGCTCGATAATGTAAAAAGCCAGCAAGCAACTTAATTTGGCTTGCCGAATATCGGCGATCATGGCGTTGATGATGTCATCGGTAGAGGTGAGCAATTGCATGTCGTTATGCTGATTGGCACCCAGACCGGTGGCTTTTTTTACCATTTTTTCAATTCCCTGATGGGATTTCGGCAGTTGTTTGTCCGTGCTGAAGTGTTGTTCGTCCGTTAGATAATCCGACGCGAAGTTTTGGTAGAATTGGGTCATTTCCGACGTCCGGGCTAAACGCCGTCTGCCGATCCGGGTTTCGCCCACCAGCAAATAAGCAATAACACCCACCATGGGAAACGCCAGCAAAATTACCAGCCAGGCGAAAGCCGAACCCGTATTGCGTTGACGGTATAACACCCGAACGGCGCAGGCAACCACAACGGTAAAGTGAAGCGCCAATAGAACTTCACTCCAGGTTAACGAAAATAACATATTCTTTCCTTCATCTGTAAAATCCGCGTTATTCCAGGGAAAAATGCAGTTCTACCGGGTTGTGATCGGAACTGCGTAACGATTTACTTTGCGCGGAATGCACGATAATGCCGCGGGTAAACACATTGTCCAGCGGATAACCGAAAGCTTTAATCCGTTCGTCCGGCGAAAAATGCACGGCGGTCAGGCCTAAGGAACGGATTAACGCCTGCAACTGTTCGGTACGGTTTTTACTCCAGGCATTGAAATCGCCCGTTAACACCACGGCGCCGTGATGTCGTTCGACCAGTTGTTTTAATGTTTCCAGTTGGTATTGATAGGCGGTTGTTTTCCATTCGAAATTAACCAAATGCACGTTAACGATTAACAGCGATTGCGTTCCCACCGCAAACTGCATTGCCGCCATGACCTTCGGCAGACGCAGCCAGGGTTCGGGCTGGGCGTTGACGCAATAACGCTCGGCCGCCAAATCGGATAAATTCAATACGCCCGTTTGTTGATGACGGAATTGAAACGCCAGCGTATGTAATACGGTTTGAAATTGCGGGAACGTCTGCGGAATGTGCTGTAAGGTGGTCGCTTCCTGCAGCAAAACGAATTGTTTGTTTTTTGCCAGATTCAGCAAATCCCGTTGCCATCCGTTATCCGCGCCTTTGTGAATATTCCAGCTCAGCAGGCGGAATTCGCGCATGGACACGGTTTCGGCACGGAGATTCTGATAACATTGCCAGCGGCTAATATTTTTATCTTTGACTTTCTCAAACACCTGTTCCTGCGGATGTTGAAACAGCACTTGCGGTGTTTGATAAAGAGTCAGATTTTTGGTTAAAAACATAGTGGCGCTGCCGAGTAAAAGCGTAATAACTAAGAATAATGTGCGTTTTTTCATCTCGTGCACAGGTTGATAAATGATGCCCATCTTAGCAATAAACGGCGCGGTTGTTCAAATTTTTACCGATCGCCGGGCTTGAGCGACAAAAAGTGCGGGCGATTTTTGCCGAGTTTTTTAAAAAACTTCGGTATTGTGTAGCAGTTGCAAAAAGACTTAATTCTTTTGTAGGGGTTTATCCCCGCCCGAATATTGGTATACGTTTTACGGGCGGGGATAAACCCCGCCCCTACAAAAATTTTCCTAAAATAGGCTTTTGTGCAAATACTATACAATACCGAAAAACTTGCAAAAAATTGACCGCACTTTTGCGATAAAAGCGATGAATAAATATCGCCTAACCCGTGTTACGCATACCCGCGGCGATACCGGTAATGGTGATCATCAGCGCTTGTTCGATATCCGGATTCGGATGTTCGGGATCCGCCCGCAGACGACGCAGCAATTCCACTTGCAATAGATTCAGCGGGTCGGTGTAGACGTTGCGCAGCGCGATGGATTCCGCCACCCAAGGCAAATCCGACATTAACTGCTCGCCTTTGCCGGAAAGCCGTAAGACGGTGGCGATATCTTCGTTTAACTGCTTGCGCAGCGATTCGCCTAAATACCAAAGTTCTTTTTTCACTAAACGTTGGTCGTAATATTCGGACAGCCAGCTGTCGGTTTTGCTGAATACCATTTCCAGCATGCCGATTCGGGTATTGAAAAACGGCCAATGGCTGCACATTTCTTCAATTACCGCCGCTTTGCCGTTTTCCATCGCCTGACGGATGGAGGCGCCGGCACCGAGCCAGGCGGGCAGCATCAGGCGGTTTTGCATCCAGGCGAAGATCCAGGGAATGGCCCGCAGGCTTTCCACGCCGCCATAAGGATTGCGTTTCGCCGGGCGGGAGCCTAAAGGCAGTTTGGCCAGCTCTTGTTCCGGCGTTGCGCTGCGGAAGTAAGGCACAAAATCCTTATCGCCGCGCACCACCTTGCGGTAGATTTCGCAAGAGGAAACGGCAAGTTCGTCCATCACTCGACACCAGCTTGCTTTCGGTTCCGGCGGCGGCAGAAGATTGGCTTCAAGAACGGCGCTGGCGTAAAGATCCAGGCTTTCTGCGGCGATAGCCGGTAAACCCAGTTTGAAGCGGATCATTTCCCCTTGTTCGGTCACTCGTAAGCCGTTTTTCAGGGAACGGGGCGGTTGAGACAATAATGCGGCGTGGGCCGGTGCGCCGCCGCGTCCTACGGTGCCGCCGCGACCGTGGAAGAGGGTGAGTTCGATGCCGGTTTGTTCGCAAAGTTTGACTAAGGCGTCCTGCGCGCGGTATTGCGCCCATGAAGCCGCCATCATACCCGCATCTTTAGCGCTGTCGGAATAGCCGATCATGATCATTTGACGGTTATTGATGACGCCTCGATACCAGCCGACGTTAAACAGTTGCGTCATCACTTCTTCGGAGGCGTCCAGGTCGTCCAGAGTTTCAAATAGCGGAACCACCGGCAAATGATATGAAATGCCCGCTTCTCTCAGTAATAAATGCACCGCTAAAACATCGGAAGCGGTTCTCGCCATGGAAATGATATAGCAGGAAATAATGCCTTCCGGTTGTTCAGCAATCACTTTACAGGTGTCTAAAATTTCCCGGGTTTGTTCCGAAGGCGTCCAGTTATGGGGAATTAACGGGCGGCGAGAACTCAATTCGCGAATCAGGAAAGCCTGTTTGTCGTCTTCGGTCCATTGGCTGTAATCGCCCAAGCCGATGTAACGGGTAATTTCGCCGATGGCGTCGCTGTGGCGGGTGCTTTCCTGGCGGATATCCAGACGCGATAAGGTAACGCCGAAACAACGAACGCGACGCAACGTATCCAGCAATAATCCGTTGGCAATAATGCGCATACCGCAGGCGGTTAAGGATTGATAACAATCGAAAAGAGGTTGCCAGAGTTGTTGGTCTTCGCAGATGATTTCATCCTGTTTAAACGGCGGAATGCGACCCGCAAGCACGTCGTTGTAATAATCCAGGGTATTTCTTAATTTGGTGCGCAGCCCTTTTACCACCACGCGGTAAGGTTCTAAGTGATCGCCGTATTTTTCCCGGAATTCCTCGGTACATGCCGTCATTGACAACTCGTCGCAAAGCGCCTGAATATCGGTTAAAAACAAATCCGCCGCTTTCCAGCGAGCAAGTTGCAGCGTTTCCTGCGTAATTTTGGCGGTAACGAAGGGGTTGCCGTCGCGGTCGCCGCCCATCCAGGAAGAGAAGCGTACCGGGGTAAGATCCACCGGTAAGGCGTAATTTAAATGTTCGACGGTGGCATCGTTAAGTTTGCGGATAAAGGCGGGCAAGCCTTCCCATAAACTGTTTTCGATGACGGCAAAACCCCATTTGGCTTCTTCCAGCGGCGTCGGTCGATTGGTGCGGATTTCATTGGTATGCCAGGCTTCGGCGATAAGGCGAAGTAATTGATATTCAATATTTTTTTGTTCTTCAGCCGTTAAGTCGGTATGATCCAGTTGCGCCAGACATTTATTAATTTCAACCTGTTTATGCATTAATGAACGGCGGGTGACTTCCGTCGGGTGAGCGGTAAGAACGAGTTCAATCAGCAATTTTTGTACGGTTTTAATAATTTCGTCCTGAGAAATATGTTGCTCTTTCAAACGAGCAAACAACGCCGCCGTGGAACGTTCTGCGGAAACTTTATCTTCATGGGAGCGAGACATGGTTTGATATTGTTCCGCCACGTTGGTCAGATTCAGAAACTGGCTGAAGGCGCGGGCAACCGGAATGATATTGTCCGTCGAAATATTGGAAAGCGTATCTAATAATGCCGCCCGGGCCTTGTCGTCGCCGCTGCGGGAATTGCGCGATAATATGCGGATATTTTCAATCAGTCCGAGAATATTGTCACCCTGCGCCTCCTGAATGGTTTCGCCCAAAAAACGCCCCAGCATGTTGATGTTGTTACGCATCATCAAATATTCTTCTGTCATAAGAGTCCTCCGAAAAATAAAAAATTTTTGAGGTATTTATACCTGCGATGGGGTAGGTATAAACAAAAGTTATGTGAAGATCAAATGATATTTCCGATAAATGGGGAAAATTAAAAAATATGCTTTTAAATTAGTTGTTATTTAAAAATATAGGTGAATTTTTAGAGGAATTCTTAGCAAAAACGTGAAAGCCAAAACGGTAAATTAATTTGAAATATTGTTTCCGGAGATTGAAAAAACTCTAAAAAAATGACCCGCACTTTATCAAATGGGTTTACCCCTTTGACTTTCGGTGCGGATCAGATTTTTACTTGTTCCCGTTAATTTTAGAGGAACATGTTGGCAAACAACAAACCAAAGCAGATGCTGAAGAACATGCTGAGCAAGCCCGGAATCATAAAGCTGTGGTTGAAAATATATTTACCGATTCGAGTGGTTCCGGTGGTATCAAAGTCGATTGAGGCAATGATCGGACCATAGTTAGGAATGAAGAAGTAACCGTTTACCGCAACAAATACCCCGATAAGCACGGGCGCAGGAATGCCCAAACCGATACCGAGCGGGAACAGGGTGGCAACCGTAGCCCCTTGGCTGTTTACCAGCACGGATAACGCAAATAAAGCGAAAGCGAAGGCCCATGGTGCGGTATGTACTAATTCGGATACCATTTCTTTAACTTCGGTCATATGCGCTTGCATTAACGTATCGCCCAACCATGCGATACCGAAGATGGCGATAACCGCGCGCATACCGGCGTGGAACACGGATCCTTTGGTGATTGCGGTGCCGTCCGGTTTACAGAAGAAGATGATAAGCGCACCGATTGACAACATGACGATTTCAATGGTGTGCGCCATCCCCATCGGTTTGCCGTCAAAGACCGGGCGTAATGACGGTATCGCACCCATTAACACAACCAGTAACGCGCCTAATAAGAATAAAGAAACGGAGATTTTAGCGCTTGAAGTGATTTCAATTTCCTCAGGATTGCTGTCTGCGTGAATGGATTTTACGTATTCCGGATCTTGCAAACGTTTTTGGTATTCCGGATCGTCTTTTAATTCTTTACCCATTTTATTCACAAAGATACAGGCCAGCCCCAGACCAAGAAGCGTTGCCGGAATGGTCACCGAAAGCACGTTACCCAACGTGATGCCTTGCGGTTCAAGGTAAGCGACGACCGCAACCACGGCGGCGGCAATCGGGCTGGCGACAATGGCGAATTGCGAAGCGATAACCGCCATAGAAAGCGGACGTTCGGGACGAATGCCGTTGTGGCGGCTGACTTCTGCGATAACCGGTAACACGGAATAAGCTACGTGACCGGTTCCCGCCAATACGGTGAATGTCCAGGTTACCGCCGGTGCCATAAAGGTAATGTATTTCGGATTACGGCGCAGAATGTTGGTTGCGATTCTGATCATATAATCTAAACCGCCGGCCGCCTGCATAGATGCCGCGGCAGCCACCACCGCCATAATCATAAACATCACGTCAATCGGCAAGCCGGCGGGTTTCAGCCCGAATCCGAAGGATAAGATAGCCAGCCCTAAGCCGCCGAATACACCCAAACCGATACCACCGACCCGTGCACCCACCAGGATACAGAGCAATACGATGGCAAATTGGATTATAAACATTGCAGTCATAATTGTTCTCCATAAAAGTAATAAAAAGTAAACCGCACTTTTTTAGTCTGAATATCAGTTTTGTTCATTTTGTGAACAGCTTTAAATCAGGGATCTAAAAATTTCCGATAATATACCGCTAAATAGTAAGGATTTAAACCTTAAAATTTTTAATAGCTCAAATAAATATTTGTACGATCAAACACTTATTAAAATTTGATCCAGATCACATTTTTGCGGAATAAAAGCCGTTATGATTTATCGCGTCAACAATCTGACCTAACGCAAAAATTGAGGATTAATTATGAAAAACGTACGTGTTGAAGTGGATTTATTGGGTGAACGCGAAGTATCAAATGACGTATATTGGGGAATTCACACCTTAAGAGCGGTGGAAAATTTTAACATTTCCGATCATTGCATCTCCGACGTGCCTGAATTCGTGCGCGGAATGGTCATGGTGAAAAAAGCCACCGCGCTGGCGAACGGCGAATTGGGCGCCATTCCGAAAAAAGTCTCCAAAGCTATTGTACAGGCTTGCGATGAAATCCTGGTAAACGGACGTTGTATGGATCAATTCCCGTCCGATGTTTACCAGGGCGGCGCCGGTACATCCGTGAATATGAATACCAACGAAGTGGTGGCGAATTTAGCCTTAGAAATTTTAGGTCATCAAAAAGGCGAATATAACATCGTCAATCCGATGGATCACGTGAACGCTAGCCAATCTACCAACGACGCTTACCCGACCGGTTTCCGCATTGCAGTGTATAACAGTATTATGAAACTGGTTGAAAAAATTGAGTATTTACAACAAGGTTTTGACAATAAAGCGACGGAATTCGCCAATGTACTGAAAATGGGTCGTACTCAGCTGCAAGACGCCGTGCCGATGACTGTCGGACAGGAATTCAAAGCTTTCGCGATTTTACTTGAAGAAGAAGTGAAAAATCTGAAACGTACGGCGGAATTATTGCTTGAAGTGAATTTAGGGGCGACGGCAATCGGTACCGGTCTGAATACGCCGGAAGGTTATCGCGAATTGGCGGTGAAATATTTGTCCGAAGTCACCGGGTTGCCTTGCGTCAGTTCCGAAAACCTGATTGAAGCCACTTCCGACTGCGGTTCTTATGTGATGGTGCACGGTGCGCTGAAACGAAGTGCGGTCAAAATTTCGAAAGTTTGTAACGACTTACGTTTGCTTTCGTCCGGTCCGCGTGCGGGGCTGAATGAAATTAATCTGCCTGAATTGCAAGCGGGTTCTTCCATTATGCCGGCTAAAGTAAATCCGGTGGTGCCTGAAGTGGTCAATCAAGTGTGTTTCAAAGTGATCGGTAACGACACTACCGTCACCTTTGCGGCGGAAGCCGGTCAGCTACAATTAAACGTTATGGAACCGGTAATCGGCCAAGCTATGTTCGAATCTATCGAGATTCTTGCCAATGCTTGCGTAAACTTGCGCGACAAATGTATCGACGGCATCACGGTAAACAAAGAAATCTGTGAAAATTATGTGTTTAACTCTATCGGTATCGTAACGTATCTGAATCCGTTTATCGGTCACCATAACGGGGATATCGTGGGTAAAATCTGTGCTCAAACCGGTCGCAGCGTACGCGATGTGGTATTGGAAAAAGGCTTACTGACCGAAGCGCAGCTAGACGATATTTTATCCGTTGAAAATCTGATGAAACCGACTTACAAAGCCGCGCGTTTTACCGATGAAGACTAATTCGCAGTGAAAACTCATTCACAGGAAAAATAGTTATGCAATTGAAAAAATTAACGTTAGCGACCTTATTGGCATTATCGGCATTTTCCGCTTCTGCCGCGGAGTTGCCTAATCTGACGGTGCTTGCCACCGGCGGCACTATCGCCGGCAGCGGTGAAAGCGAAGTGAGTTCCGCCTATCAAGCCGGGCAGTTGAATATCGATACCTTATTGAATGCGGTACCGGAAATTAAAACGCTGGCAAATGTAAAAGGCGAACAGGTGGTGAAAATCGGTTCGCAGGACATGACCGATGACGTCTGGTTGAAACTGGCGCGTACCATTAACAGCCAATGTGGCTCGACGGACGGTTTTGTGGTGACGCACGGTACGGATACCATGGAAGAAACCGCTTATTTCCTCGATATGACGGTGAAATGCGAAAAGCCGGTGGTGATGGTGGGGGCAATGCGCCCGGCAACCGAAAAGAGTGCGGACGGTCCGTTGAATCTTTATAACGCGGTTGTCGTTGCGAAAGATAAAAAATCCGCAGGACGCGGTGTGTTGGTGGCGATGAACGACGAAGTACTCGGCGCCCGCGATGTGACCAAAACCAGCACGACGGCGGTACAGACTTTCCATTCGCCGAATTTCGGTACTTTAGGCTATGTACATAACAGCAAAGTGGATTACGAACGTTCGCCTGAAAGCAAACATACCATTGATACGCCGTTTAATGTGGATAATCTGGAAAAATTGCCGAAAGTGGGCATTATTTACGCTTATTCCAATATGCCGGTGGAACCGTTGAAAGCCTTGCTTGATGCGGGTTACGAAGGCATTGTGGTAGCCGGTGTGGGTAACGGCAATATGAATAAAGCGAATCTGGATCTGTTGGCGGAAGCGGCTAAAAAAGGCGTGACGGTGGTACGTTCGTCCCGCGTACCGACGGGTTATACCACTCGCGATGCCGAAGTGGACGACAGCCAGTACGGCTTTATCGCTTCCGGTACGTTGAATCCGCAAAAAGCGCGCGTATTGTTGCAGTTAGCCTTAACCAAAACCAAAGATGTGGCGAAAATCCAGCAATATTTTGAGGATTTTTAAATTTGTCGAAAAAGCATTGCGTTTTTATTCGCTGTCCTTAGAAGGATTGCTTCCGACCATTGGCAAAGTTAACGTTTAAAAAAACGATGCGTTTTTTGACCGCACTTGAATCAAAAACACCCGACAATTACAATGTCGGGTGTTTTTTTATAGGAATGGTTATGAAGAAAATTAAAATTCTGTTTGTCTGTCTGGGCAATATTTGCCGTTCGCCCATGGCGGAATTTATGATGCGGCACAAAGTGGAAAAAGCGGGCTTGAGCGATGTTATCGAAACGGACAGTGCGGGCACTTCCGGCTGGCATGACGGTAGCGATATGCATTGCGGCACGGCGGATATGCTGGATTTGCATAAAATAGACAGCGCCGGTTTTGTAAGTCGCAAAGTAAAATTGGCGGATCGCAATAATTTCGACTATATCGTGGCGATGGATCACCAGAATCTGCGGGATTTGCAAACGCTGTTCGGCGGAAAATCCGATAAATTATTCGGCATTGCCGAGTTAGTGCCCTATCTGCAATACGACCATATTCCCGATCCTTGGTATACCCATAATTTTCAGGAAACCTATCAGTTGCTGGATGTTTGTTGCGATGCCTTGCTGGAAAAAATCCGGCGTGAGCATAAACTTTAAAAATGCCGGGCGGATCACATTTTTTACGATGAAAATCGGGTAACATAAAAGCCTATCCTAGAGATATTCTCTTTTCTTCTTTGACTTATCAGACAGGAGTACAGCTTATGTTTCCGGAATTCCGCGATTTGATTACCAAATTAAAAACCGAAGATGCGCATTTTGCCCGTCTGTTTGAAAAGCACAACGAGCTTGATCACAAGATCAAAAATATTGAAGATCATATTGAAATAGGTACGCCGAGTGAAGTGGAAGTGCTCAAAAAGGAAAAACTGAAACTGAAAGACGCCATGTATGCTATTTTGAAAAGAATCGCATAAATACGGCCGAAAGGTTGCATTCGGGGACGTATAAGCTAGAATGAGCGAACTTGATTCAGACAGGTTGTGTTTATGTTAGATATTGTTTTATACGAACCCGAAATTCCGCAAAATACCGGCAATATTATCCGCTTGTGCGCCAACACCGGTTTTCGCCTGCATTTAATCGAACCTCTCGGTTTTACCTGGGATGACAAGCGTTTGCGTCGTTCCGGGCTGGATTACCATGAATTTGCCGAAATCAAACGGCATAAAACATTCGAACAGTTTTTAGCCGACGAAAAACCGAAACGTTTATTTGCTCTGACCACCAAAGGCGGGCCGTCTCACAGTGAAGTGCGGTTCGAATTGGGCGACTTTTTGATGTTTGGCCCCGAAACCCGCGGTATTCCGATGTCAATTTTAGACAACATGCCGATGGAACGAAAAATCCGCATTCCTATGACGGCAAACAGCCGTAGTATGAATCTGTCCAATTCTGTCGCTGTGACGATATACGAAGCCTGGCGTCAACTCGGTTTTCAGGGCGCCGTGAATTTAAATTTTCAACAACCTGGTGACAAAATCGACCCTTAAGCAAGAGTGAAGCGGTCGATTTTGTCTACTATGTCAAAATGTCCGGCGAACTGGTGACTTTCCCCCGAGACTTCGTTTTTCATCGGTTGAGTCTAAGTTTCAGCGATGAGATTGACCGAATGAGACATTATTAATCCGCTTTAACGCTCAGAATATCAATTAATAACGAATTATTGCCGAATCCGCCCGATTTCGTCATGACATTAAGACCTTTATAAGGCCCGTTCGTGACGGTACATAACGGCACACCGGGAACAATCGCATAAGAGACTTTCATTTCGGAAATATTCATTTTATCCAATAATGTTGCGGCGCCGTCACCTCCAAATAAAATAAGCGAATCGAATTTTTCGGTATTTAATGCGTGCAATCCCAAATTTGCCAGATATTCTGCTATTTTTCGCGCAATTTCGTTAATAGAACCGTCGATGTTGTTAACGACTTTAGCCGGATTCGCACGAATAATGACATTTTCGCAGCTGGAACGAATTAATGCGTTAAATTGTTGCAGCAAGGCTTCACTGGATATTTGGTGATTAATCAGTTGTGACGGCGACGGATTAAACACAACGGATTTACCGCCGATACCGGAAATATATTGATCCACCTGATTTTGGCTCGTTTCATGAATGGATGTGACCAAGATTAACGCCCGACCTAAATTGATTTTTGTTTTTTCCGCTAATTCATGACCGGATAATTTCAGTTTTTGTGCAAGACCGGCGGAACCGACAGGGATAATTCTGTTTCCTAGCCGGTTAATCGCATTGGCGATGGTTGTCAGATCTTCTTCCGTTTTGGCGTCGATCACAATTTGTTTGTGCGGAACCGAGAGAATTTTTTCAATAAGTTCGTTTTCCGGCGCACAGGCAAGACAAATCGCTTCGGGTAATAGATCCTGCATCGATGAAGATTTGACCGGGCATATGGCATCTTTCCCCGATGCCGTTTCGTTTACCGGCGTACCGTTAACATATAGATGTCCGTTTTCGATGGTTCTTCCCATTGCCGGATAGGCCGGACATATCACGGCTTTGGTATCCGGGTATAAGGTTTCCCAAGCGGCTAAAGCCCCTTTAATTTGATAATTTACGGAACCGCGCATAGTGGAATCGATTTTAAGGTAAAGTTGATTCATTCCTTTTTCGATTCCCTTCAAAATTGCCATTTTAGTTTTATTTTCGGCCGCCGTACCGATGGGTCTTGAGTCTGTGGACACGGAAAATATCTCGGCGCAGGAAACATCCGTCGATTCGAGAGAACGCACATTGGTTTCCAACAGCGTATTAAATCCTGCCTCGGCGAACATTACGCCCGTATCGTTAGCACCGGTTAAATCATCGGCAACCACAAGCAGTTTGTCATTTTTCATATCCATTTCCCTCATTTGTTGATTGTTCTAAACCGCCTTGACGTTTTAACACCCAGGCGGCAAAGAGCGGCGCTAAAATCGCAGAAACGAGTACGGCCGCCGCAATTTGAGCCGTAGCGGTTTGTACGAACGGTGCAAAGCTGGGATCCGCCTGCGCGACAATTTCCGGAGTAATAATTGCATTGCCCGCCGTCGTGCCCGCAGCAAAACCGATACCCGATTGATTTCCGCGTTTTAAGATTGTTTTATAGCCGATAAAGACAAGAAAACCGGTCAATAGCGATGCCGCAATTCCCAAGATAATGCCGGTTAATCCGCCGGTTACAATCGCATGCAGATTAATCCCGGTTCCGAGCGCAAAAGCGAAGAAAGGAATAACAATGCTGCCGGTCGGTTTCATTAAATTCGTCCATTTCGGATCTAAATTGCCGATTACCATGCCGATCAACAGCGGGATAACCGCGGCAAGCATTAAGGATAAAGGAATATCCGCAAGCCCGGACGCGCCTAAAAAGAGCAAAACAAAGAACGGACCGTCGTTCACCGCCGAGGCGATATAAGCGCCCTGATCCCGATAATCGCCGTATTTACCCGTGAACGCCAGCCAAATCCCGCCATTGGAATTTGAAACGACGGTGAGCATCGCGAGTAGCGAAATACCGATAATTCCGTCGTTTCCGATAAAAAAGCCTAAAGCCGTGACCACCGCTGCGGGAATAATGGTTTTAAACAGCAAAATGACGCCGGTGTGAGCCAAAACCGGCCCCGAACTTTTAAGCGTAATTTGCATACCCGTAGCAAATATGAGCAATGCGATTAAAGGGCCGGCGGAGGATTTGAAAAGTGCGGTCGTAAATGAACCTAATCCTAAAAACTCGGGAAAAAAGGTGCCGACTAAAGAACCGATAATAAGCGGAATAACCATTGCTCCGCCGGGGATTTTGTTCATTCCGTCGTATAACGGAATAATCGATTTTTCCGTTTGATTGGTTGTAGTCATGGAATTATCCTCTTAGCCGTTTAAATATTTGCCGCTTTAGCGTCGAGATATAAAGTTCTCGTCATGCTGCGATTATCGGCGACCGTAACCGAATGTGCCGACTGATAAATTCGTTCGTTTTCTCATGCTTTTTTCATTACCCGGAATAGTTATACCTATTTTGATTGAAAATACTCATAAACTGTTATTTTTGCGAGTTTATGCGATTCTTATAAAAATATTGATTAATCATGTGGAAGTATAGCTTTAAATGATTATGTAAACTGTGAACGAGATCACAAAATTGATTTACTTTAATCAAAAAGCTTTAAATAAATCACTTCAGATTAGAGAATAGATTGAGAGGTTATTGATATACGGCGGAGATTCATTTCCCACTGAATAATGCGTTTAAGAAATCGAAGGTAAACCGCCGTGCAAAACAAAAAAGCAGCGATAAACGCTGCTTTTCGGGGAAGTCTAAAAAACTTATTAAAAATCGACCGCACTTTTGAGTTTTTTCAACGCATTATTTTCGAGTTGGCGAACGCGTTCGGCGGAAATGTTGTATTTCGCCGCTAAGTCGTGGAGCGTTGCCTTGTTTTCATCCAACCAACGGGTTTTGATGATGTCCTGACTGCGTTCGTCCAGGGTTTCCATGGCGGCGGCCAACTGATCCGCCGCTTGGGTTTCGAAGTTTTCGTTTTCCAATTCGGCGGCAAAGTTTGAGCTTTTGTCTTCCAGATACATAGACGGCGCGAAGGCTTCTTCTTCGGATTCATCGGTCGGTAAATCAAAACCTACGTCGGCACCGCTCATGCGGCTTTCCATTTCGATTACGTCTTCTTTGGATACGCCGAGTTCGTTTGCCACTAAATCCACTTCGTTGTCGCTGAACCAGCCTAAACGTTGTTTGGTTTTGCGCAAATTAAAGAAGAGTTTGCGCTGCGCTTTAGTGGTCGCCACTTTGACGATACGCCAGTTTTTCAAAACGTATTCGTGGATTTCGGCTTTAATCCAATGCACGGCGAATGATACCAAACGCACGCCCATTTCCGGATTAAAACGACGTACGGCTTTCATCAGACCGATATTACCTTCCTGAATCAAATCCGCTTGCGGTAAGCCGTATCCGGCGTAACCGCGCGCCACATGAATGACAAAACGAAGATGCGACAGGATCAACGCTTTCGCCGCGTCCAAATCGTCCTGATAGTATAGGCGCTCTGCATAGTCTTTTTCCTGTTCCGCAGTCAACATCGGGTATTCGTTGGCGGCGCGGATGTAACCTTCAAGGTTACCTTGCGGGACTAACATCATTTGAGCTTCTTTATTCATTATCTTCCTTCTTAATTTCGGATGAATGGTTTCATCTAGTTATAACACAAAAAATCGTAAGCACCAATTTTTGCTTTCGATTTTATGTTAAATAAGACCGTACAACAGGTGAAAAAGTTCAGGCGGATGAGCATATTTTTTACGTACCTAAAAATGTTTCAACCTGTTATTTCAAAAGGGGTTGTAAGAGATAACGGTGATTTTCCGCGATAACCCGCATAAGCAGATCGACGTTCGGATGCTTGCCGGGATGCGCTTTAGCATCCGCAGTATGCTCTGCGAACAGTTCCAGGCCTTTTTCGGCGGAAGTGCGGTCAAGTTTTCCGTTAAATTTTTGCGCGAGCGCATAATAAACCCGTAACGAACCGAATTTTCCGGGCGCCGCCGGAATGTAGCGAACCACCGTTTCACCGTTTAAGATATTCAAACCGGTAAGATGATCGACGGTGGGTAAAGTTTCTAAAATAGCACTGAAATTCATTTATTTTTTCCTGTTCAGCTGATGGTATTTTCCGCGTTAACTTCGCCGTTTTCGCCGATAAAACGCACTTCGGGTACCAAATAAACGTCAAATTTTGCCGCCACCGCCTGACGAATGTGATGAGCCAGTTCGACCACATCGGAACCGGTCGCATTGCCTTTGTTAACCAGCACTAACGCCTGTTTTTCGTGGACGGCCGCGCCGCCTAACTGATAACCTTTCAGACGGCATTGGTCAATAAGCCAGCCCGCTGCCAGCTTGACGAAGCCGTCACTTTGCGGGTAACAAGGCATTGTCGGGTATTCCGCCCGTAACGTTTGATATTGTTCTTCCGTCACAATCGGATTTTTAAAGAAACTGCCGGCGTTGCCGATTTGTTGCGGATCCGGCAGTTTGGCGCGACGAATGGCGCAAACTTCGTCAAAAACTCGTTTGGCGCTGACCGCACTTGGATCGAGTTCGTTTAATGTGCCGTATTTCAGTACCGGTTTCCAGTTTTTGGTTAATTTTAAGCCGACGGCAACGACGATGAAATCACCGCCGTATCGGTGTTTGAAAACGCTGTCGCGATAGCCGAAGCGGCATTCCGCATTGGTTAAACGGAAGGTTTTGTTTTGCGCGAGATCCAAAACTTCCACATAATCGCAGACATCTTTAAATTCTACGCCGTAAGCGCCAATGTTTTGCACCGGTGCCGAGCCTGCGCAGCCCGGAATTAAGGCAAGATTTTCCAGACCGAAAATGCCTTGTTCTAATGACCATTCCACCAGATGATGCCAGTTCTCACCGCCGTTAACGTGTAAATAGTGAAAATTTTCGTCTTCTTTGTGTTCAATACCTGACAGACGATTAACCAAAACCGTGCCGCGGAAATCTTTCAAAAACAACACGTTACTGCCTTGTCCCAGCACCAATACGGGCTGACCGGCATCTTGCGCATTCCGCCAGGCGGCGTGAAATTGCGATAATTCCGTGATTTCGACGATATTTTCGGCGTTCGCCGCGATACCGAAAGTATTAAATGAAAGAAGGCTTTTCATAGTATTTCTCATTGAGGAAAAAGAAAATCTTAGTCTAACGATAGTTGTTCGTGAACGCAAATCATAAGAAAAAAAGACCGCACTTTTGCGGTCTTAGCCTGATTTAGTGGACGTAATTGACAATGACCAGGAATATTTTCAGCAATGTAGCGTTCAGCAAATCGATGAAGAACGCCCCCACCATCGGCACGATTAAGAACGCTTTATGGGACGGACCGAAATGCGATGTGACCGCCTGCATATTGGCGACCGCCGTCGGCGTGGCGCCCAGTCCGAAGCCGCAGTGACCGGCGCTCAACACCACCGCATCATAATCTTTGCCCATGGCGCGGTAGGTAATAAAAACGGCGTATAAAGTCATGACGACAACCTGTGCCAGTAACACAACCAGTACCGGCAATGCCAAGCCCGCCAATTCCCATAATTTTAATGACATCAGCGCAATGGCGAGGAAAATGGATAAACCCACCGTACCGAGCACGTCCACCGCTTCATCCGCCACTTTAAATTTGAAAATATGAGCCAGACTGTTGCGGATAATTACCCCGGTAAACAAACACCAAACGAAAGTCGGCAATTGGAATGCGGTGCCTTTCGCCGCCATATCCAAATGTTGCCCTACGAATAGACAAATAGACATCATGGTAATGGTTTCGATGATGGTGCGCGTATTGACTTTACGGCGATAAACCGGTTTTTCGAAGGCTTCTTCCACATCATCCACGTTTTCGTCTTCCGCCACTTCGTCTTTATGCATACGTTTTAACAGGAATTTTGCCACCGGGCCGCCGATAATCCCGCCGAACACCAAACCGAAAGTCGCACATGCCATGGCAATTTCCATGGCGCTGGAAATGCCGAACTGCTTGGTTAAGGTATCCGCCCAAGCGGCGCCGGTTCCGTGTCCGCCGGTTAAGGTTACCGAACCGGCGATTAAGCCGTAAGCGGGAGCCAGTCCTAATGCCATGGAGCCGAATACTCCCACCGTGTTTTGGATACAGATTAACCCTGCCGCGACCACCAGAAACACGATTAACGGCTTGCCGCCCTTAACTAAGCGGGAAAAATTCGCACTTAACCCGATGGAGCTGAAAAAAACAAGCATCATGGTGGTTTGCAGATCTTTATCAAATCCGAAGCTCAGTCCCCATATTTCATGCACCACGGTTAATAGGATGGCAACGATAAAGCCTCCCACAACAGGCTCCGGAATATTGAATTCGTTTAAAACGCGAATACGTTTGACCAAAAAATAACCCAGCAATAAAACCAAACAGGCAAGCGCCACGGTTTCATAAGTATCAAAAATCATATACATCCTTTTTTGGTTATCTGATAAAAATAAGCGTTCAATCTAACAGAAAAAACGATTGCTTACCAGTGGCAGCCGTCGCTTATTCGTTTTTAATTTAAAACACTGAATATTTACTCATGATAGATTGACAGCATAATCGGTATTTGATAATTTATTTATGTATATAAATATAGTATTTTGAGTAACGGAGTAATCAAATGAAACAATTGGATATTAAATTCGTTAAAGAACGGAACGGCCAACAAGCGGCGCGGCAGGCGGCGGTTATGGCACAGCTGGAAACTCGCTTGCCGGAGCGTATCAACGAATCTTTTGCCGACGTAAACGTTCGGATTCGCTTTTCCGGCAGCGCCGGCATCGACGTGACAGGTTTTAAAGATAAAGAAGAGCGTGAACGTTTTATGCGGTTTTTGGAAGAACTCTGGACGGACGATAGCTTGCTGGAGACGGCATGACATCAAAAGTGCGGGCAAAAAAACGAAAGAATTTTTGCCCGCACTTGAATGTTCCGCCGCCGTGATTTTGCGCTATTCTGCGCTTTTGCTTTCTTCAATTATCCGTTGACGGAAACGCATGGCCGCAAAATGATAGAACGGTTTCGGCATAATCTGGCGCGAAACGAAAGACGCAATTAAGCCGCCGATTAAGGACCACACCAGAACCGGCTGGCTGCCCGTCATTTCCATTACGATTACGGCGGCGGTAAGCGGCGACTGCGTAGCGCCCGCTAAAAAGCCGACCATGCACAGCAAAACCAGCAGACGGGAATCGATTAAGCCTTGCGTAAAAGCCGAAATATGCGCGCCGATGCCGGCGCCGATGGTGAGAGACGGCGTGAAAATCCCGCCTGCAATGCCCGTCCAGTAAGTGGCGACGGTGGCGAATAATTTGGCTATGCCGACGGATTCGGGTTCAATGGCTTCTCCCGCCAACGCGTTGGCTACCACGTGATAACCCGTGCCGTAAGTTTGTCCGTTGGTATAAGTGCCGAGCGCAGCGAGAACGATGCCTAAAAAGAGTGCGACGATAATCGGATGGCGGCGAACCCAACCGCGCAGCAATGCCGGAGATACGCCCGCCACGCCTTTCGCCAGCAAGCGGGCGAAGATGCCGCCGAAAACGCCGCATACGACTCCGCATAACAACACCCATAACAGCATATTGTTCACCAGCGTCGCCCCTTGATATTGCGGGAAATAAGGGCTGTTGCCTTCGATGACGACTAAAATTACCCCGGCGGCGAATACGCCGAACAATACGCGGCGTTCCCAGCGCAATAAAATACCGCGACCCAATTCTTCCAGCGCGAAAATCACCCCGGCCAGCGGCGCGTTAAAGGCCGCCGCCAAACCGCCGCCCGCACCCGCCGCCATTAATTCGTTGGCATTCAGACCGGTGAACGCCATGCCGTAGCGACGACATAAATTTCCCCACGCCAGCATTACCGCCGCTCCTACTTGAACGGAAGGCCCTTCGCGCCCTACGGAGGCGCCGATAAGCATGGCTAAAAAGGTAAGCGGAATTTTCCACAACGTTTGCCAAAATGCGATGAGCCGGCTTTTTTGCGGTCCGTGTTGCAGACTGAGTGAGGCGATAACCTGCGGAATGCCGCTGCCCGCAACATAAGGCGTGTAACGCGGCGTAAACCAGGCAAGCGCCGCCATGCCGAGCGGCAAGACAAACCAAACGGCGACGGGATAACGGCTTGTCCATTGCGCATTCCATTCTAATCCCAAATCGGCCAGCTTGGCGAACCCTAACGAAAACAGCGCGACCAGAGCGGCACCGATCAGCAAACAGCTAAATTCGATGGTTTTGTGGGAAATTCGGTGCGTCTGGTGTAATTTTTTGTGCAGAACATAACGGAATCGGGCCCGAACGGAAGAATGATGTTGCATAGTTTCAGTTGAAGTTAAAACGAATGAATGAATTATACCGGGAAAGGTAAAAGTGCGGTGAAAAAACTTCGTATTTTTTGACCGCACTTTTTACGTCGGTTTTGTTCTGCAACGGGTTTTATCTATGAAAAGCGGAGCGTCATCCGTTTGGTGATAAAAACAAACTCAATGAGAAATATCGTTTTTCCGATCATCTGATCGTGGTGTTTACCCGCAACTTGCGGTTATTTAACGAGAAATCGATGTCGCCGCCGCATGAAACGATAGAGGCGCCGGATTCGTTAGTCGGACAGATGAAAACCCGGCGTCGTGAGAAACTGGTGCAATCCTGTTTGATTTTAACCGTCACGGAAATTTATCAACAACTTCAAGTGGAAAGTCCGTGGTAAAAAGTGCGGTCGGAATTGCGCAAGTTTCTGCAGAAAAGACTTGCATTTGGCGGATAACTCAGTATAATTTGCGGGCTTTCAGGATGAAAGTCGCTTAATGTAATCATTTATTAAGCGCAAGATTACGCTAAGTAATCTATAACAATGTTCCCGATTGGGGAGCTAAATAGGTCTGCTGCACTTCCCTTTATTAAGATGTTAAAGGTGATGGTGTCAGTTTTTTTATAGCTAAATTTTATTGGAGCTCTGGTCTAATGCAGAACCAAAGAATCCGTATCCGCTTAAAAGCTTTTGATCATCGCTTGATCGATCAATCCACTGCGGAGATCGTAGAAACAGCTAAACGTACTGGTGCACAAGTTCGTGGTCCAATTCCTTTACCAACTCGTAAAGAACGTTTCACTGTATTGATTTCGCCACACGTGAACAAAGACGCGCGTGACCAATATGAAATTCGTACTCACAAACGTTTAGTTGATATCGTTGAGCCAACAGAAAAAACTGTTGATGCATTAATGCGTTTAGATTTGGCTGCCGGCGTTGACGTGCAGATCAGCCTAGGTTAATTAAGAGGTTATTACAATGATTGGTTTAGTCGGTCGTAAAGTTGGTATGACCCGCGTTTTCACTGAAGACGGCGTGTCAATTCCAGTTACCGTTATCGAAATCGAAGCCAACCGCGTAACTCAAGTTAAAACTCTTGAAAACGATGGCTATACTGCAGTTCAGGTTACAACTGGCTCTAAAAAAGCAAGTCGTGTAACTAAGCCTGAAGCTGGTCATTTCGTGAAAGCAGGTGTTGAAGCTGGTCGCGGTTTATGGGAATTTCGTACCGAAGGTGAAGAATTCACTTTAGGTCAAGAAATTAATGTTGACATCTTCGCCGATGTTAAAAAAGTTGATGTTACCGGTACGTCTAAAGGTAAAGGTTTCCAAGGCGGTGTTAAACGTTGGAACTTCCGTACTCAGGATGCTACACACGGTAACTCTTTATCACATCGTGTACTTGGTTCTATTGGTCAAAACCAAACTCCGGGTCGTGTGTTTAAAGGTAAAAAAATGGCAGGACACTTAGGTAATGAGCGTGTAACCGTTCAATCACTTGAAGTTGTTCGTGTTGATGCTGAGCGTAAATTATTATTAGTGAAAGGTGCCGTTCCGGGCGCAACTAATAGTGATGTTATCGTGAAACCGGCAGTTAAAGCGTAAGTCTGGGAGATAGAGATGGAATTACAAGTTGTAGGTGCAAACGCACTCACTGTTTCTGAAACTACCTTCGGACGTGAGTTTAACGAAGCGTTAATCCATCAAGTGGTTGTTGCGTATGCGGCAGGTGCTCGTCAGGGTTCGCGCGCTCAAAAAACTCGTGCTGAAGTGTCTGGTTCAGGTAAAAAACCTTGGCGTCAAAAAGGTACGGGCCGTGCGCGTTCCGGTGATATCAAATCACCAATCTGGCGTTCGGGCGGTGTTACTTTTGCTGCGAAACCGCAAGATCACAGTCAAAAAGTAAACAAAAAAATGTACCGCGGTGCAATTAAAAGCATTCTTTCCGAATTAGTCCGTCAAGATCGTTTGGTCGTAGTGGAAAAATTCGAAATTGACGCACCAAAAACTAAAGTATTAGCACAAAAATTAAAAGATATGGCGTTAAACGACGCTCTTATCATCACTGCAAGCTTGGATGAAAATTTATTCTTAGCGGCACGTAACTTGTATAAAGTTGATGTACGTGATGTGCAAGGTATCGATCCTGTAAGCTTAATCGCTTTCGATAAAGTGGTCGTTACTGTCGATGCAGTGAAACAAATTGAGGAGATGTTAGCGTGATTCAACAAGAACGTTTGCTAAAAGTGCTTAAAGCACCACATATCTCTGAAAAAGCAACTAACAACGCAGAGACTTCAAATACTATCGTATTCAAAGTTGCATTAGATGCAAACAAAGTTGACATTGCTAACGCAGTTGAACAACTTTTTGAAGTGAAAGTAGATTCGGTTCGCACAGTTGTTGTTAAAGGTAAAACCAAACGCCGCGGTAATAATATGGGTCGCCGCAGTGACTGGAAAAAAGCTTATGTTACTCTTCAAGAAGGTCAATCACTTGACTTCGCTGAAGGTGCGGCAGAGTAATAACGGAGGAATAAAGAATTATGGCTATCGTTAAATGTAAGCCGACCTCCGCTGGTCGTCGTCACGTTGTTAAAATCGTGAACCCTGAATTACACAAGGGCAAACCTTACGCACCGTTACTGGATACTAAATCTAAAACCGGTGGTCGTAATAATTTAGGACGTATCACTACCCGTCATATCGGTGGTGGACATAAACAACATTATCGTTTAATCGATTTCAAACGTAACAAGTTAGATATCCCAGCGGTTGTTGAGCGTCTTGAATATGATCCAAATCGTTCTGCAAATATTGCTTTAGTGCTTTATAAAGACGGCGAACGTCGTTATATCTTAGCGCCTAAAGGTCTGTCTGTAGGCGATGAAATCCAAGCCGGTGTCAATGCGCCGATTAAAGTTGGTAATTCGTTGCCGATGCGTAGCATTCCGGTTGGTTCAACCGTACATAACGTTGAGTTAAAACCTGGTAAGGGCGGTCAAATCGCTCGTTCTGCCGGTGCGTATGTACAAATCATTGCTCGTGAAGGTAACTATGTAACCTTACGTTTACGTTCAGGTGAAATGCGTAGAGTATTGGCCGAATGCGTTGCAACGGTTGGTGAAGTTGGTAACTCCGAACATATGCTTCGCGTACTGGGTAAAGCCGGTGCAAGTCGCTGGAGAGGTATTCGTCCTACTGTTCGTGGTACAGCAATGAACCCGGTAGATCACCCGCACGGTGGTGGTGAAGGTCGTAACTTTGGTAAACACCCGGTAACTCCTTGGGGCGTTCAAACCAAAGGTAAGAAAACTCGTCACAACAAACGTACCGATAAATATATCGTACGTCGTCGTGGCAAATAATTTAAATTGAATTAAGAGGATAAGCCATGCCACGTTCTCTCAAGAAAGGTCCTTTCCTTGACCTACACTTGTTGAAGAAGGTAGAGAAGGCGGTGGAAAGCGGGGACAAAAAACCAATTAAAACTTGGTCCCGTCGTTCAATGATCATTCCATCAATGATTGGTTTGACCATCGCAGTCCATAATGGTCGTCAGCACGTTCCTGTTTATGTTTCCGATGAAATGATCGGACATAAATTAGGTGAATTTGCACCGACTCGTACATACCGCGGTCACGCTGCGGATAAGAAAGCTAAGAAGTAAGAGGTAAATAGATGGAAACTATCGCAAAACATCGTTACGCTCGCACTTCAGCGCAAAAAGCTCGCTTAGTTGCGGATTTAATCCGTGGTAAAAAAGTTGCGGCAGCATTGGAAATCTTAACTTACACTAACAAAAAAGCGGCAGCTTTAGTGAAAAAAGTTTTAGAATCCGCTATTGCAAACGCAGAGCATAATGACGGTGCAGATATCGATGATCTTAAAGTCGCTAAGATTTTCGTTGATGAAGGTCCTAGCATGAAACGTGTAATGCCACGTGCTAAAGGTCGTGCAGATCGTATTTTAAAACGTACAAGCCACATCACCGTGGTTGTGTCGGATCGTTAATCGTAGAGGAATAACAAATGGGTCAAAAAGTCCATCCACATGGTATTCGCCTTGGTATTGTTAAACCTTGGAACTCTACTTGGTTTGCGAATACACAAGACTTCGCCGATAATCTTGACGGCGATTTCAAAGTACGTAAATTCTTGAATAAAGAATTAGTGAATGCTTCGGTTTCACGTATCACTATTGAACGTCCGGCTAAAAGCATTCGTGTTACAATTCACACAGCTCGCCCGGGTATCGTTATCGGTAAGAAAGGTGAAGATGTTGAGAAATTGCGCAACGCAGTAGCGGAAATCGCTGGCGTGCCGGCACAAATCAATATCGCTGAAGTGAAAAAACCTGAACTGGATGCAAAATTAGTTGCTGACAGCATCGCTTCACAATTAGAACGCCGCGTTATGTTCCGTCGCGCGATGAAACGTGCGGTACAAAACGCAATGCGCTTGGGTGCCAAAGGTATCAAAGTTGAAGTAAGCGGTCGTTTAGGTGGTGCAGAGATTGCACGTTCCGAATGGTATCGTGAAGGTCGCGTGCCATTACATACATTACGTGCGGACATCGATTATAACACTGCGGAAGCACATACGACATACGGCGTAATCGGCGTTAAAGTATGGATCTTCAAAGGTGAAATCCTCGGTGGAATGGCTGCAATTGCACAACAACCAGAACAACAACCGGCTGCGCCTAAAAAGGCACCACGCGGCAAAGGTCGTAAGTAAGGAGAACTGCTAGATGTTGCAACCAAAACGTACAAAATTCCGTAAAGTCCACAAAGGACGTAACCGCGGTATCGCCGGCGGTACAGAAGTCAGCTTCGGTACATTCGGGTTAAAAGCGGTTGGTCGTGGTCGTTTAACAGCTCGCCAAATCGAAGCGGCTCGTCGTGCGATGACGCGTGCGGTTAAACGTCAGGGTAAAATCTGGATTCGTGTATTCCCGGATAAACCGATTACCGAAAAACCATTAGAAGTTCGTATGGGTAAAGGTAAAGGTAACGTGGAATACTGGGTAGCGCTTATCCAACCAGGTAAAGTACTTTATGAAATGGACGGAGTTTCAGAAGAAATCGCACGCAGTGCGTTTGCATTAGCGGCGGCGAAACTTCCGATTAAAACAACGTTCGTAACTAAGACGGTGATGTAATGAAAGCTCAAGAACTACGTAACAAAAATGTTGAAGAGCTGAATGCTGAGTTAGCAAACCTGTTAGGTGAGCAATTCAAATTGCGTATGCAAGCAGCCACCGGTCAGCTTCAACAAACCCACCAGTTAAAACAAGTGCGTCGTAACATTGCACGAGTGAAAACTGTATTAAATCAAAAGGCGGGTGAGTAATGACTGATAAAATTCGTACTGTTCAAGGTCGTGTAATCAGCGACAAAATGGATAAATCTTTCACAATCGCAATCGAGCGTAAAGTGAAACACCCGCTTTTGGGTAAATTTATCCGTCGTACAACCAAATTACACGTTCACGATGAGAACAACGAAGCAAGATTAGGCGATACGGTCGAGATCAGAGAATGTCGTCCGGTATCGAAAACTAAATCTTGGACTTTAGTTCGTGTAGTAGAAAAAGCAACCGTTGCTTAATCTTTACACTTAAAACTTGAAAGCCCGGCAGAAATGTCCGGGCTTTTTTATGCTAAAGTGCGGGCAAAATTTGATGAGTTTTTTGACCGCACTTTTTGGCTATTTTGAGCGGCTATTAAATTTGTTTAATCTTTAAAATCGTGTTGATCTCATTGGCTTAATCTGATAAACTCCGCGAACTGCTTACATTGGGTAAGTAGTCCCGAAAGGGTGTTTTATTTAATTAACGGAGCACTAATATGATCCAAGAACAGACTATGCTGGATGTTGCTGATAACTCAGGCGCTCGCAGTGTAATGTGTATCAAGGTTCTAGGTGGATCGCACCGTCGTTACGCTGCTATTGGCGATATCATCAAAATTACCGTAAAAGAAGCGATTCCACGCGGTAAAGTGAAAAAAGGTGATGTGCTAAAAGCGGTTGTTGTGCGCACCAAGAAGGGTGTTCGTCGCCCAGATGGCTCAGTTATTCGTTTCGATGGCAATGCTTGTGTAATTTTAAACAATAACACTGAGCAACCTATCGGTACTCGTATTTTTGGACCTGTGACTCGTGAACTTCGTTCTGAGAAATTCATGAAGATCATCTCTTTGGCTCCAGAAGTACTATAAGGAGAACGTAATGGCTGCTAAAATCCGTCAAAATGATGAAGTAATCGTACTTGCTGGTAAAGACAAAGGCAAGCGCGGCAAGGTAACTCAGGTGTTACCAAATGGTAAAGTGATTGTTGAAGGTGTAAGAATCATCACTAAACATGAAAAACCGGTACCTGCTTTAGGTAAAGAAGGCGGTTTAGTGAAGAAAGAAGCTCCGATTGATGCGTCAAACGTAGCGATTTTCAACCCGAAAACAAATAAAGCTGACCGTGTAGGTTTTAGATTCGAAGACGGCAAAAAAGTGCGTTTCTTCAAATCTAACAATGAAATTATTTAACAAACTGGAGTAATGCGATGGCGAAACTGCATGATTACTACAGAGATCAAGTAGTTAATGAATTGAAAACTAAATTCAACTACGCATCTGTCATGCAAGTCCCACGAATCGAAAAGATTACCCTGAATATGGGTGTGGGTGAAGCATTGACCGATAAAAAACTTTTAGATAACGCGGTAGCGGATCTAACGGCGATTAGCGGTCAAAAACCTTTAATTACTAAAGCTCGTAAATCTGTTGCAGGCTTTAAAATCCGTCAGGGATATCCAATCGGTTGTAAAGTAACACTACGCGGTGAGCGTATGTGGGAGTTCTTAGAACGTTTAATTACAATTGCTGTTCCGCGTATCCGTGACTTCCGCGGTTTAAGTGCGAAGTCTTTTGACGGTCGTGGTAACTATAGCATGGGTGTGCGTGAGCAAATCATCTTCCCTGAAATCGACTATGATAAAGTTGATCGTGTACGCGGTTTAGATATTACTATTACCACTACGGCGAAGAATGATGAAGAAGGTCAAGCACTACTCGCTGCCTTTAATTTCCCATTCCGTAAATAAGGCAGGTTACAATGGCTAAACAATCAATGAAAGCACGCGATGTAAAACGCGTTAAATTGGCTGAAAAATTCTATGCTAAACGTATGGAATTGAAAAAAATCATTTCTGACGCTAATTCTTCAGATGAAGATCGTTGGGATGCGGTATTAAAATTACAATCTTTACCGCGTGATGCAAGCCCAAGCCGTCAACGTAACCGTTGTCGCCAAACCGGACGTCCTCACGGCGTTCTTCGTAAGTTTGGTTTAAGCCGTATCAAGGTTCGCGAAGCAGCAATGCGTGGCGAAATCCCAGGCCTTAAAAAAGCAAGTTGGTAATTTACCACTTTATTTTGGAATCGGAGAATAAAATACAATGAGTATGCAAGATCCAATCGCAGATATGTTGACCCGCATTCGTAACGGGCAGGCTGCGAATAAAGTTGCGATCAGTATGCCTTCTTCCAAGCTAAAAGTGGCTATTGCCAACGTATTAGCTGCTGAAGGTTATATTGAAAGCGTTAAAGTTTTAGAAGGTGCAAAACCTGAATTGGAAATTACTTTAAAATATTTCCAAGGCAAACCGGTTGTAGAAAGCATCCAACGCGTAAGTCGTCCTGGTCTTCGTATTTACAAACGTAAAGACGAATTACCAAAAGTGATGGGCGGATTAGGTGTTGCCGTAGTTTCTACATCTAAAGGTGTGATGACTGACCGTGCTGCTCGCCAAGCGGGTTTAGGCGGCGAAATCATCTGTTATGTAGCTTAATAGAGAGGTAGGAAAATGTCTCGTGTTGCTAAGGCACCTGTTAATATTCCTGCCGGTGTTGAAGTAAAACTCAACGGTCAGCTATTAACAGTGAAAGGTAAGAATAGCGAGTTATCTCGTACTATTCATAATTCAGTCGAAGTTAAAGAAAACAACGGTGCATTAACATTTGCTCCGCGCGAAGGTTTTGCCGGTGCAGATGCACAAGCAGGTACGGCTCGTGCATTGGTTAATGCAATGGTTATTGGTGTTACTGAAGGCTTTACTAAAAAATTACAACTGGTAGGTGTAGGTTACAGAGCACAAGTGAAAGGTAATACTGTTAGCTTGAGTTTAGGTTTCTCTCATCCCGTTGAGCACACTTTACCAGCAGGTATTACTGCAGAATGTCCATCTCAAACAGAAATTGTATTGAAAGGTGCTGACAAACAATTAATTGGTCAAGTGGCTGCAGATATTCGCGCATACCGTAAACCGGAGCCTTATAAAGGTAAAGGCGTTCGTTATGCTGATGAAGTTGTACGTACTAAAGAAGCTAAGAAAAAATAATTTAAGGTAACACTATGGATAAGAAATCAGCTCGTATCCGTCGTGCAGCTCGTGCTCGTCATATGATGAGAGAGCAAGGTGTGACTCGTTTAGTAGTTCACCGCACTCCGCGTCATATTTACGCACAAGTGATTGCACCGAACGGTTCAGAAGTGCTTGCCGCTGCTTCAACAGTAGAAAAAGCAATTAGTGCGCAAGTTAAATATACCGGTAATAAAGATGCCGCCGCAGTAGTTGGTAAAACAGTTGCTGAACGTGCGTTAGCGAAAGGCGTTAAAGCCGTTGCATTCGATCGTTCCGGGTTTAAATATCATGGTCGTGTCCAGTCTTTGGCGGACGCTGCTCGTGAAGCTGGTCTACAGTTCTAATAGAGGATATTGAGATGTCAAACATCGAAAAACAAGCTGGTGAACTGCAAGAGAAGCTAATCGCGGTAAACCGTGTATCAAAAACTGTAAAAGGTGGTCGTATCATGAGTTTCACTGCTTTAACAGTAGTGGGTGATGGTAATGGTCGCGTCGGTTTTGGTTATGGTAAAGCTCGCGAAGTTCCGGCAGCAATCCAAAAAGCAATGGAAAAAGCACGTCGTAATATGATTAACGTGGCTTTAAATGATGGTACATTACAGCACCCGGTTAAAGGTGTTCATACTGGTTCTCGCGTATTTATGCAACCGGCTAGTGAGGGTACAGGTATCATCGCGGGCGGTGCAATGCGTGCAGTATTAGAAGTTGCGGGCGTTCGTAACGTGCTTTCTAAAGCATACGGTTCAACTAACCCAATTAACGTTGTTCGTGCAACTATCGATGCACTTGCAAATATGAAGTCACCAGAAATGGTTGCTGCTAAACGCGGTAAAACCGTTGATGAAATTTTGGGGTAATTGATAATGGCTAAAACTATTAAAGTAACACAAGTTCGTAGTTCAATCGCTCGTTTACCTAAGCATAAAGCTACGTTGCGTGGTCTTGGTCTTCGCCATATGCATCATACCGTTGAGTTAATCGATACTCCGGCGGTACGCGGTATGATTAACCAAGTTTCATACATGGTTAAAGTGGAGGAGTAAGAGAATGCGTTTAAATACTCTATCTCCGGCTGAAGGAGCAAAGCATAGCGCTAAGCGTCTTGGTCGTGGTATTGGTTCCGGTTTAGGTAAAACCGGCGGTCGTGGTCATAAAGGTCAAAAATCCCGTACCGGCGGTAAAGTTCGCCGTGGTTTTGAGGGTGGTCAAATGCCTTTATACCGTCGTTTACCGAAATTTGGTTTTACTTCGAAAATTGCTGCGGTAACTGCAGAAATTCGTTTAAATGACTTAGCTAAAGTTGAAGGTAATGTCGTCACTTTAGAAGCGTTGAAATCTGCGAATGTAGTTACTAAAGATATTCAATTCGCTAAAGTGATTTTAGCAGGTGAAATCAATACTGCGGTAACTGTCCGCGGTTTACGCGTAACTCAAGGTGCTAAAGCAGCTATTGAAGCTGCTGGCGGTTCAGTTGAGGAATAATTAATAAATGGCTAAAAAACCAGGTTATCAAAATAGAAGTACCCAAAGCGGTAGTAATGAACTAAAAGGTCGTTTGCTTTTCGTATTAGGTGCATTGATCGTTTTCCGTATTGGTTCTTTCATCCCGGTTCCTGGTATTGATGCAGCCGTATTAGCCCAATTGATTGAGCAGCAAAAAGGCACCATCATTGACATGTTTAATATGTTTTCTGGTGGTGCTTTAAGTCGAGCATCTATTTTTGCATTGGGAATCATGCCGTATATTTCGGCATCGATTATTATCCAGCTCTTGGCAACAGTCTCTCCTACATTGGGTGAATTGCGTAAAGAAGGTGAGAGCGGACGTCGCAAAATTAGTAAATATACTCGTTATGCGACTTTAGGTCTTGCTACTTTGCAGGCAATCGGGATTTCAACAGGTTTACCTAATATGCTTCCTGGGTTAGTTCCTAACTTAGGGTTTGGTTTCTACTTCACTGCTGTGGTTAGCTTAGTCACAGGCACCATGTTTTTAATGTGGTTAGGTGAGCAAATTACCGAACGTGGCATTGGTAACGGAATTTCCCTAATTATCTTTGCTGGTATTGTGGCTGGATTGCCATCTGCTATTGGTCAAACAATTGAGCAGGCGCGTCAAGGGCAAATGCATCCTCTGGTTCTTTTGTTAATTGCTGCGGTTGTTTTTGCGGTGACTTATTTTGTGGTCTTCGTAGAACGAGGACAAAGACGTATCAAAGTTGAATATGCTAAACGTCAGCAAGGGCGACAAATTCTAGGTGGGCATTCAACTCATTTACCATTAAAAGTGAATATGGCAAGTGTTATGCCGGCTATTTTCGCTTCAAGTATTATTTTGTTTCCAGCAACATTAGTGTCTTGGTTTGGTGAGAGTTCTAGTCTTGAATGGTTAACAAATCTTTCGATGATGTTACAACCGGGTCAACCTATTTATTTGATTGTTTATGCTATAGCAATTATGTTTTTCAGCTTTTTTTACTCTGCGATGCAATTTAATCCTCGTGATACAGCAGATAACTTAAAAAAATCTGGCGCATTTATACCCGGAATTAGACCAGGAGAACAAACTTCACGTTATATCGATAAAATTATGACCCGTCTCATATTGATTGGCGGTCTGTATGTCGTTTTCGTGTGTTTGGTTCCGTACATTATGATGTCTGCATGGAATGTTCAATTCTACTTTGGTGGTACGTCTTTGTTGATCGTCGTAGTGGTTATTATGGATTTCATCGCTCAGATTCAAAGTCACTTGATGTCAAGTAAATATGAGTCTGCGTTGAAAAAAGCAAACCTTAAAGGTTTTGGACAATAGTCCAGTTTGAAGAAAAAGGGATAAGCAATGAAAGTTCGTGCTTCCGTAAAAAGAATTTGTCGTAACTGTAAAATTGTTAAACGTGAAGGTGTTGTACGTGTTTTATGTACCGACCCTAAACATAAACAACGTCAAGGTTAATCGATAAATATCTTGCAAAGAACAAGTTGAGCAGTTATACTGCTCAGCTCATTTATGTCCTTGACATACTGTTTGAGTATCCTGAAACGGGCTTTTCAAGATCAGTATGTCAAATTAGTTAAAATATAGGAGTGCATAGTGGCCCGTATTGCAGGCATTAACATTCCTGATCATAAACATGCAGTAATTGCGTTAACAGCGATTTATGGCATTGGCAAAACTCGTTCACAAGCTATTTGTGCAGCGGCGGGTATTGCTGAAGATGTGAAGATCAGCGAATTGTCTGAAGAGCAGATTGATAAACTGCGTGACGAAGTTGGTAAATTTACCGTTGAAGGTGACTTACGTCGTGAAGTAACACTTAACATCAAACGTCTTTTAGACTTAGGTTGTTATCGTGGTTTACGCCATCGTCGTAGTTTACCGGTACGTGGTCAACGTACTAAAACTAATGCGCGTACCCGTAAGGGTCCTCGTAAGCCGATCAAAAAATAGTCGGGGTAAATATTAATGGCTAAAACACCAGTTCGTGCACGTAAACGTGTAAAAAAACAAGTTGTAGATGGCGTAGCGCATATTCACGCCTCTTTCAATAATACAATCGTGACTATTACTGACCGTCAAGGTAATGCTTTAGCTTGGGCTACAGCTGGCGGTTCGGGTTTCCGTGGTTCTCGTAAATCAACCCCATTTGCTGCGCAGGTTGCTGCAGAGCGTTGTGCTGAAATGGTTAAAGAGTTTGGTTTAAAGAATTTGGAAGTTATGGTTAAGGGTCCGGGTCCAGGTCGTGAATCAACTATTCGAGCATTAAATGCAGCGGGTTTCCGTATTACGAATATTACAGATGTGACTCCGATTCCTCATAACGGTTGTCGTCCACCGAAAAAACGTCGTGTTTAATCGGACATTAGGATAATTGGAGAAAGAAAATGGCAAGATATTTGGGTCCAAAACTCAAGCTAAGCCGTCGTGAAGGCACAGATTTATTTCTTAAGTCTGGCGTGCGAGCTATCGATTCTAAATGTAAAATTGATACAGCACCTGGTCAACACGGTGCTCGTAAACCGCGTTTATCTGACTATGGTAGTCAGTTGCGTGAGAAACAAAAAGTTCGCCGTATCTATGGTATCTTAGAACGTCAATTCCGTAACTATTATAAAGAAGCGAACCGTTTGAAAGGTAATACTGGGGAAAATTTACTGGTATTGCTTGAAGGTCGTTTGGATAACGTAGTTTATCGTATGGGATTTGCCGCTACTCGTGCAGAAGCTCGTCAATTAGTGAGCCATAAAGCGATTATTGTAAATGGTCGCGTTGTAAATATCCCGTCTTTCCAAGTTTCAGTTGATGATGTGGTTGCAATTCGTGAAAAATCGAAAAAACAAGCTCGTATCAAAGCATCATTGGAATTGGCAGAACAAAAAGAAAAACCGACTTGGTTAGAAGTTGATTCTGCTAAGATGGAAGGTGTATTCAAACGTGTTCCTGAACGTTCTGATTTATCAGCAGACATTAACGAACATCTCATCGTTGAGCTTTACTCTAAATAATAGTTAAAGCTTGAAAGCAAAGAGAGGATAAAATGCAGGGTTCTGTTACAGAATTTTTAAAGCCGCACTTAGTTGATATTGAACAGATCAGTTCAACGCATGCTAAAGTGATTTTAGAACCGTTAGAGCGTGGTTTCGGTCATACTCTAGGAAATGCATTACGTCGTATTCTTCTATCTTCAATGCCAGGTTGTGCTGTGACTGAGGTAGAAATTGAAGGCGTGTTGCACGAATATAGTAGCAAAGAAGGCGTTCAGGAAGATATTCTTGAAGTGCTTTTGAACCTGAAAGGCCTGGCGGTTAAAGTTCAGAATAAAGACGATGTTTTTCTGACACTAAACAAATCTGGAATTGGCCCTGTTGTTGCTGGTGACATCACTCATGACGGTGATGTTGAGATTGTAAATCCTGAGCATGTTATTTGCCACTTAACTGATGAAAACGCGTCGATTAGTATGCGTATTCGTGTTCAGCGTGGTCGAGGCTACGTACCGGCATCAGCGCGTGCACATACTCAAGATGAAGAACGTCCGATTGGTCGTTTGTTAGTAGATGCTTGTTATAGCCCAGTAGATCGTATTGCTTACAATGTAGAAGCAGCACGTGTGGAGCAACGTACTGACTTAGATAAATTAGTTATTGAGTTGGAAACGAACGGCACTCTCGATCCCGAAGAAGCAATTCGTCGTGCAGCAACAATTTTAGCAGAGCAGCTTGATGCATTCGTTGATTTGCGTGATGTTCGTCAGCCTGAAGTCAAGGAAGAAAAACCGGAATTTGATCCGATTTTATTACGCCCTGTTGATGACTTAGAGTTGACAGTTCGTTCTGCTAACTGTTTGAAAGCAGAAACAATTCACTATATTGGTGATTTGGTACAGCGTACAGAAGTTGAGTTATTAAAAACGCCTAATCTTGGTAAGAAATCACTTACTGAAATTAAGGATGTACTTGCTTCACGCGGCCTATCACTAGGTATGCGTCTTGATAATTGGCCGCCAGCAAGTATTGCTGAAGATTAATTGGTCGAAAGATTAAGATTTTTCTGAGAAGGATAAGATCATGCGCCATCGTAAGAGTGGTCGTCAACTAAACCGTAATAGCAGCCATCGCCAAGCGATGTTCCGTAATATGGCAAGTGCTTTAGTTAGTCACGAAATCATTAAGACTACGTTGCCAAAAGCTAAAGAATTACGCCGTGTAGTTGAACCGTTAATTACATTAGCAAAAGAAGATAGCGTAGCAAACCGTCGTTTGGCATTTGCTCGTACTCGCAACGTTGAAACTGTTGCTAAATTATTTAATGAATTAGGTCCACGTTTTGCACAACGTGCAGGTGGTTATACCCGTATTTTAAAATGCGGTTTCCGTGCAGGCGATAACGCTCCAATGGCATACATTGAGTTAGTAGATCGTCCGGAAGTTGCAACTGAAGCAGCTGCGGAATAATTCATCATAAATTAAAAAAGCTCACAATTAATTGTGAGCTTTTTATTTTATTCCAATATAAACGATTTCATAATTTAACGATCATCTATTCCTTTAACTAAATAATTTCCCATTGAATCGGCCAAACTTCTGAACCCTACATTAATTATCTCGAATTCGTTTCTGTTTATCCCGTGATAATCAAAATTTTCATGGTGATGACCATGGAATACTTGCGTTACTCCCATTTGGTTAGCCAGATTGTTAATGGCATAAAAACCTGTGGGATGCGGTTTGGGCGCTTCGTGGCAAACTAAAATATCAGCCTGTTGTCGTTCCAGTATTTCTATATCCTGCGGAAAAATGGACGTTCTATGTCTCAACGGAACGCCGCCTCGCCAAAGTTTTTCCGGCGGGCAATATTGGCAGAAATGAATCGGGTCAAAATATAGCGGTTTATTCGGCGGCATCCAAATCTGTCCGCGAAAAACGCCGCCAAGTCCGGCAATACGTTTTCCCTGAATTTCAACGACTTTTCCATGCAAATTACGCGTTTTCCATTTGCTGCTCCAAAGCGCATCAAAGGCCGCCGGTGTTTTACTGTCATGATTCCCATGAATATACCAAATGTCGCACAATTCGCTGAGTTTATCCAATTCATCGGAACAGCTCAGTTGTAAATCGCCTAAAATCACTAATGCAATTTCTTCGTCTTTTTTTTGCAGAAACGGATATAAATGATCGTAGCGGCCATGAGGATCGCCCGCGAAAAGAATCATAGCGCCTCCTATTGCTCAAAAACCGAACCGTTTTCGTGAGTTAAATCCGCAATTTCTTCTTCGTTCAGAATTTTCTCTACAATTAATTTTGCCTGATTATAGCGATCCAAATAGCTCGGCGAATCGATCTCAATATACGGAACATTGTATTTATCCAGGAGTTTTTTGAGCAGTTGCTGGAACCGTTGGCGTTCTTTTGCATCCCCCAGACTTCTTAATCCGTCATCCACCCATTGCGTATTATTGTTTAATAAAATTGTTACGTCGAAAGGGTATTCGCGAATCATCGAATCAAGAAACGGATGGGCTTTGCCTTCGTATTGAATACAAAATGCCTGCGTTGTAATAAAATCCGTGTCGATGAAGGCAACCTTATGAGCATGGCGCACCGCATAATTGATATATTGCTGCTGTCCCAACGCCATTTGCGGATAATCGGAATACTGCATTGCCTGTTCATCGCCGCCCAGTTGTTCAAATACGTATTCGCGTCCGTATTCCCAAGCCGATGTTGTGTTGAACACCGTCGCCAATTTATTTACCAATACGGATTTACCGCTGCTTTCACCGCCCAGAATTGCAATTGTTTTAGCGAAAAACGGGCGCACTTCTTTCGGAATGAATTTCCAATAATGAAACGGATTAGTGCGAATTTTAGTCGCGGAGACATTGAAGAATTTTCGTTGCGGATCGACCAGCGATACTTCCAAACCCAGATATTTTTCGTACGGCGCTTTATCCTGAATTTCGCTGCTGAAAACTAAAGTCGGTTTGACATTCTTCTCTTTCAGGAGCTTTTTCACCGCATTGGACCAGCTTTCCCAGCCGTTCGGGTAACTCGGAATGCCGTCTTCCACCAAATGATGAATGAAAATCTGATTTTTCTGATATTTGAAAATCTGCTGCATCCAACGCAAACGGTCTTGCACCGTTGGCATGCGTTTCATTTTGCTATCGTAAAACAGCTTTAAATCACGTTCCGTATCGCTGCACACCACCACATGCACTTCGTCCACTTTACTGAAGGCTTCATAAATCATATTGATATGCCCGGTGTGCACGGGATAAAACTTCCCGAAAATGACGCCGATTCGCTTATCGTTTTGGGCTGAAATCTGTAGCACGCGATGTAGAGCGGAAAGCTTGTTTGCACTCGGGTTTTTGATTTTTCCGCTGACCAACTGATTAAAATAAGCCCGTGTAATGCCGGCCTGTTCACAAACCTCATTTACTTTCAGTTTCAACTGTTTACGTTTTTCTTGTAGATAAGCATATTCGGATGACATGGAAAAACCCTCATAAAATTGACCGCACTTTATGAAAATGTAGCACAAAATGGAAAGTGCGGGGAGAATTGCTATTGTTTGTCTATTTTATGTAATTTAATTCAATAAATAAAATCGTTTTTTCGCTCTGTAAATTGCGTTATACTATCGCCGCATTCTCAGGGCAGGGTGAAATTCCCTACTGGCGGTCAAGCCCGCGAGCGTTTGCCGTAAGGCAAAGTCAGCAGATTTGGTGAAATTCCAAAGCCAACAGTCACAGTCTGGATGAAAGAGAATAAACCGTTTTGCGATCGTAAAACGGTCTTTCCCATTTCCCGCCCTGATTCTGGTACGATGTATTTACAAGGAATTTACTATGAATCAGTCTTTATTTGCTCAATTCGGCACTGCCGAAGAGCGCGTCGTCAACGCAATTAATGCGTTTAAACAAGGCAACGGTGTACTCGTTTTGGATGATGAGGATCGCGAAAACGAAGGGGATTTAATTTTCCCGGCGGAAACGATCACAACCGAACAAATGGCAAAACTTATCCGTTTCGGCAGCGGTATCGTCTGTTTGTGTATTACGGACGAACTTTGTCGGCAGTTGGATTTACCGCCGATGGTGCAAAATAATACCAGCGTAAATAAAACGGCGTTTACCGTGACTATCGAGGCCGCGCAAGGCGTGTCCACCGGAGTATCGGCGGCCGATCGCGTGACTACGGTGAAAGCGGCGGTGGCGGACGGCGCCAAGCCGTCGGATTTGCACCGTCCGGGGCACATTTTCCCTTTGCGTGCGGCGAAAGGCGGCGTGTTAACCCGTCGCGGGCACACTGAAGCCGCGGTGGATTTAGCCGTGTTGGCGGGATATAAACCGGCGGGCGTCATTTGTGAAATTACCAATGACGACGGCACCATGGCTCGCGCGCCTCAGTTGGTCAAATTCGCGCGGGAATTCGGCTATGCGGTGGTCACGATCGAAGATTTAGCGGCCTATCTGGCGCAATAGCCGTCTTCGTTTCAATTAAAGTGCGGTCAAAAATTCTCTCGTTTTTTTGACCGCACTTTTGGTTTAATAAGCCGAAAATTGTTCTCTGAATTCTTTCGGCGTCTGCCGGTGTTCTTTTTTAAATACCGCATAAAAATACTGCAATGACGGGTAACCGCAAATCTCCGCGATTTCCTGAATCGGTATATCGGTGAATTTCAGCATATTTTTGGCGCGATCCAGTTTTTCTTCGTGAATGACCTGATGAATGGTCTTGTTCATTTCGGCTTTAAAACGTTGTTCAAGATTGGAGCGGGAAATGCGCAGGTGATCCAGCACTTGCTCGGTTTTTATTCCCTGAGTCGCGTGATGGCGAATATAATGCATGGCTTGAATAACCAGCGGATCGTGCAGAGAACGGTAATCCGTAGAGCGGCGTTGTTCCACCCGTAACGGCGGCACTAAAATCGGTGTTGAGGCGACGGCCTGTCCTTTTAGCAACTGATCCAATAATTTTGCCGCCTGATAACCGATTTGATTGGTGCCTTGCACCACGGAAGAAAGCGATACGCGGGATAAATATTGGATGAGTTCTTCGTTATCGATGCCGATAATACAAAGTTCGTCGGGAACCGCGATGTTGAGATATTCGCAAGCCTGCAATAAATGCCTGGCTCGCGCATCGGTGACGGCGATAATTCCCGTATGCGGCGGCAGATGGCTGATCCAATTACAGAGTTTGGATTGCACGGCAAGCCAGTTATCGGAATGTGCCTGTTCGCCCAAATAAATATAGGTTTGATGACCGTAATCCCGTATGAGCCGCATGAAAGCGTTTTTGCGTTCCTGCGACCAATGTTTCGGCGTTTCGGCGGGCAATCCGTAAAAGGCAAATTGATTAATGCCTTTTTGTTTTAAATGCAGGAATGCGGTTTCCACTAAGGCATCATTATCGGTCGCCACATAGGGATGATGAGGATAAAACGCAGGATTCTGATAAGATCCGCCCACCGCAATCACCGGAATGGCGGTATGTTCCAGCATGGCGACGGTTTCCGGATCGTCAAAATCCGCGATAATGCCGTCGATTTCCAGGTGATGCAAACTTTCCTTTCGGTAAACGAAATCGTCTTCAATGAAAATATTCCACAAACATTGTGATGCCTGAATATACTGACCGACGCCTTCAATGACTTCCCGGTCATAGACTTTGTTGGCGTTAAAAAGCAGTGTGATACGATAATACTTATATTCGTTTGTCATTTGGATTCCCTGAGCTGAAACAGGCTATTATCATAGCCAAATTAACGGATAAGAAAACGGATTTGTCGCCGGGATGTGATTTAGTTCAAAAAAATAACCGCACTCCGATAAAGTGCGGTCAAAAATTTGAAAGTTTTTTATCGGCTACATTTTTTTCTTGCTCATGGTATCCATCCATACGGCGAGTAATAAAATGGTGCCTTTGACGATATATTGCCAGAAAGTCGGCACGTCCAGCATGCTCATACCGTTGTCCAATAAGGCGATGATCAATGCGCCGATTACCACGCCGAAAACGCTGCCGATCCCGCCGGCTAAGCTGGCGCCGCCGATGACACAAGCGGCGATGGCATCCAGTTCGGCGTTTTGACCGGCGGAAGGCGCGCCGGCGCCTAAACGGGCGCTTAAGATTAGGCCGGCGATGGCCACCATAAAACCATTAATAGAAAAAATGATCAGTTTCACTTTTTCCACATTAATGCCGGATAATCTTGCTGCGTCAACGTTGCCGCCGATGGCGTAAATATGCCGACCGAACGCCGTTTTGCGGGCAATAAACATCCCCGCCACGGCCAAAACGGCGAGCAGCAATACCGGGAACGGAATGCCGCGATAATCATTTAACAGGTAAATCGCGCCTAATACACAAATGGCGAATAAGCCGTATTTCATGGTTTCTTTTCCCGCGTTAGGCACGGTCAAATTAAGATTTTGGCGGGCTTTGCGTTGATAAGATCCCCATAACAGGAAACAAGCTACCGCAACAATACCTAAAACCATGCCCGTTGTATCGGATAAATAACCTTGTCCGATTACGGTCATTTCTTTACTGATGGGCGAAACCGTCGTACCGTTGGTCGCACCGACCAGCATGCCGCGGAAAATCAACATGCCCGCTAGGGTGACGATGAAAGACGGGACTTTCCGGTATGCCACCCACCAGCCGGTACAAGTGCCGAATACTACGCCGGCGGCTAATGTCACGGCGACGGTTAAAGGCAACGGCCAGCCCCACCACACATCGGCGATGGCGGCAAAACCGCCCAATAATCCCATCATGGAGCCTACGGATAAATCGATTTCGGCGGAGATAATCACGAAAATCATACCGATGGCTAAAATTCCCGTAATGGAAGTCTGGCGCAATAAATTAGAAATGTTACGTGCGCTAAGATAGGCGCCGTCGGTCGCCACAAAGAAGAACGCCATAATCACCACGATGGCGATAAACATAATGTAAACCTGTAAATTTATGGATTTCAACTTAGTCATAGATTACTCCTTAAGCGCCGCTTCCATCACTTGTTCCTGGGTTAAATGGTTATTGATTAAATCCGCTTTAATCCGTCCTTGGTGCATGACCAATACTCGGTCACTAATACCCAGCACTTCCGGTAATTCGGATGAAATCACAATCACCGCCATTCCTTCTTGTGCCAATCGGTTGATTAATTTGTAAATTTCATATTTCGCTCCCACGTCGATGCCTCGGGTCGGCTCGTCCAGAATTAAAATCCGGGGATTTAATAACAACGATTTTGCCAAAATGGCTTTTTGCTGATTGCCGCCGCTCAGGCGGCCAATGGCTAATTCCGGCGAAGAGGTTTTCACTTTTAATTTGGCAATGGATTGGTTAATTACGGTTTCTTCCAAGGCTTCATTAATCACTTTTCCGCCGAAACAAAATTGTCTGAGAGAGGATAAGGTAATGTTTTTCCCCACCCCCATAATCGGCACGATGCCGTGTTTTTTCCGATCTTCCGGAACCATCACGATTTGATTTTTTATGGCTTCCGCACAATTACGGATTTTGACTTTTTGATTGCGAATAAAAATATCGCCCTGATATTTGCCCTGGTAAGAGCCGAAAAGGCATTGCGCCATTTCGGTGCGCCCGGAGCCGACCAGTCCGGCGACGCCCAAAATTTCGCCGGTATGCAATTTGAACTTCGCGTTGTTGACCCGTTTAATATGAGTATTAATCGGGTGCCAGGCGGACAGATTTTCAACCCGCAGGATTTCTTCGCCGATTTGATGCGCTTCATGAGGATAAAGCGAAGTGATTTCACGCCCTACCATCATGGTGATAATGTCATCTTCCGACATCCCGGCGGCAGGCCGCGTGCCGATATGTTCGCCGTCCCGAATCACACAGATTTTATCCGAGATGGTTTTGACTTCGTTTAATTTATGGGAAATATAAATACAAGCGATATTATGAGCGCTTAAATCTTTTACTAAATCCAATAAAATTGCGGTTTCTTTTTCCGTTAAAGAAGCGGTGGGTTCGTCCAGAATTAAAAGACGGACTTGTTTATTGAGGGCTTTGGCGATTTCCACCAGTTGTTGCTGACCTAATCCCAGTTCGCCGACTTTGGTGTTCGGGTCGATATCCAACTGCACTTGCTGCAACATGGTTTTGCAGCGTAAATACATTTCGTTGTCGTCGGTCATGCCGGATTTCACTATTTCATTGCCTAAAAACATGTTTTCAAGCACGGTCATATTTTTGACCAGGGTTAATTCCTGGTGAATAATGGAAATGCCTTTTTCTTCTGTGTCTTTAATTCCTTTGGCGATTAAGGGTTCGCCGGAAAAATAAATTTCTCCGCTGAAATCGCCGTGCGGGTAAATTCCGCATAATACCTTCATTAAAGTAGATTTGCCCGAACCGTTTTCACCGCATAAAGAGAGAATTTCCCCGGTCTCTAACGAAATGGAAATATTATGCAATGCGGTTACATCACCGAATTTTTTGGTGATATTTTTCATTTCTAATAATTGAGCCATAAAAACATCCTCGGATTTTGGGTTGAAAGTGCGGTCGAAAAAACGTAAGAAATTTTGACCGCACTTTTGAGAAGTTACATCGCCGAATTATTGATAAACCGCCTCTTTGGTGTGAAAACCGTCTTTGATAACGGTGCTGTCGATGTTGTCTTTAGTGACCACGATCGGATCGAGCAGATAAGCGTCCACCTCTTTCAACCCGTTGTTTAATTTGGCGTTGGATTCAATTTTGCTTTCTTTACCTAAGGCCACCGCAATTTCAGCCGCTTTATCCGCCAGATTGGTAATCGGTTTGTACACGGTCATGGTTTGCGTGCCTTCCACAATACGTTTAATCGCCGCCAAATCCGCATCTTGACCGGAAATCGCCACTTTGCCGGATAATCCTTGCGCGCTTAACGCCTGGATTGCGCCGCCTGCGGTGGCGTCGTTGGAGGCGACGACCGCATCAATGTTATTTTTGTTTGCGGTTAAGGCGTTTTCCATAATTTGTAAGGCTTTTTCCGCAAGCCAGCTGTCAACCCATTGATCGCCCACCACTTTAATTTTGCCGCTGTCGATTAACGGCTGCAGCACTTTCATTTGACCTTTACGGAACAATTTCGCGTTGTTGTCCACAGGCGAGCCGCCCATCAGGAAATAATTTCCTTCCGGTTTTTTCTCAACAATTGCGCCGGCTTGTAATTCGCCCACTTTTTCGTTATCGAAGGACACGTAAAAATCCAGGTCCGCATTATTAATTAAACGGTCGTAAGTTAATACTTTCACGCCTTCTTTTTTAGCTTCCGCAATCACATTGCTTAACACATCGCCGTTATGAGGAATAATCACTAAAACATCCACATTTTTATTCAACATATTTTCAATTTGTGAAATTTGTGCCGCATCGTCGCCGTTTGCCGACTGAACCAATACTTTCGCGCCCAGAGCTTCCGCTTTTTTGGTAAAGATGTCCCGGTCTTTCTGCCATCTTTCCAAACGTAAATCATCAATAGACATGCTAATGGTTAAATCTTTTGCTAAAGCCGGATTGCAACAGATTGAAACCGCCGCAACAAGCGATAATAAAGCCGTTTTCATTTTCATAATGACACCTCGAATAGTTAGGTTAATGACGTTAGAGCAACAACCAACTTAGCTCTGAACGAAGTTTGAGCATCTTGCCGGCTAAATTCAATTATCAGATTTGATAATGTCATTACGTTTTTTCATTTCTGTGATCCCCCGCACAATTACGAATTATCGAAATGAAAAAACGAAATAACATAATTGCGGGTAATCTCATTTTTTCCGATGATGCTTGCGAACGTTATTCACTTATGTCCATTTAGGAGAAACCATTATGACAAACTACTTCGACAAAATTGAAAAAGTAAAATATGAAGGTGCGGATTCGACTAATCCGTTCGCATACAAACACTACAATGCGAATGAAGTGATTTTAGGGAAAACGATGGCGGAACATTTACGATTAGCCGTGTGTTATTGGCATACTTTCTGTTGGAACGGTAATGACATGTTCGGAGTGGGTTCGCTTGATCGCAGTTGGCAAAAAATGTCGGATCCGCTGGCGGCGGCACAACAAAAAGCGGATATCGCTTTTGAATTTTTAACCAAATTAGGTGTGCCTTATTACTGTTTCCACGATGTGGATATCGCGCCGGAAGGCAATTCATATCGGGAATATGTCAGCAATTTCAATACGATAGTGGATATTCTGGAACAAAAACAAGCGGAAAGCGGAGTGAAATTGTTGTGGGGAACGGCAAACTGTTTTAGCCATCCGCGGTATATGTCCGGTGCGGCCACCAATCCGAATCCTGAAATTTTCGCCCGTGCCGCCGCCCAGGTGTTTAACGCCATGAACGCCACCAAACGTTTAGGCGGAGAAAATTACGTATTATGGGGCGGTCGTGAAGGTTATGAAACGTTATTAAATACGGATTTACGCCGTGAACGCGAGCAAATCGGTCGCTTTATGCAAATGGTGGTGGAACACAAATACAAAATCGGTTTCAGCGGCACCTTATTAATCGAACCGAAACCTCAGGAGCCGACTAAACATCAATACGATTATGACGTTGCGACGGTTTACGGTTTCTTAAAACAATTCGGCTTGGAAAAAGAAATCAAGGTCAACATTGAAGCGAATCATGCCACCTTGGCGGGACATTCCTTCCAGCATGAAATCGCCACTGCCGCCGCCTTGGATATTTTAGGTTCTATCGACGCCAACCGCGGCGATCCGCAACTCGGTTGGGATACCGACCAATTCCCGAACAGCGTGGAAGAAAACACGTTAGCGCTTTATGAAATTTTAAAAGCCGGCGGCTTAACCACGGGCGGCTTTAACTTCGATGCGAAAATCCGCCGTCAAAGTATCGATCCTGAGGATTTATTCTACGGCCATATCGGCGCTATCGACGTGCTGGCGTTATCTTTAAAACGCGCCGCCAAAATGCTGGAAGATAATGTGTTGCAAAATCTGGTGGAGCAACGTTACGCGGGCTGGAACGGCGAATTGGGACAACAGATTTTAACCGGTAAATCTTCCCTTGAAGCGCTGGCTCAAGCGGCGCAAACATTGGATCCTAAACCGGTTTCCGGTCGACAGGAATATCTTGAAAACTTGGTGAACGGATATATTTATCGTTAATTCCATCGTAAAGTGCGGTTGAAAAATCTTTGCTTTTTTGACCGCACTTTTAATAAGGAGCCTTTATGTATATTGGTATCGACTTAGGCACTTCCGGGGTAAAAGCGGTTCTGTTAGATGAAAATCAACGTATTATTGCCGCCACACAACAATCCCTTCCCATTTCCCGCCCGCACCCGCTTTGGTCGGAGCAAAATCCCGAAGACTGGTGGCATGCCGCCAACCTCGCCATGTTAGCGCTTGCTCGGCAGCAGGATTTATCTGCGGTAAAAGCCATCGGTTTAACCGGACAAATGCACGGCGCCACCTTGTTAGATAAACAAAACAACGTGTTGCGGCCGGCGATCTTATGGAATGACGGGCGCAGTTTTGCCGAATGCGAAGAACTGGAAAAACGCGTTCCCCGTTCTCGCGAAATTACCGGCAATTTAATGATGCCGGGATTCACCGCGCCTAAACTTAAGTGGGTTCGTCGGCATGAACCCGCCGTTGCGGAAAAAATCAGTAAAGTGTTGTTGCCGAAAGATTATTTGCGCCTGATGATGACCGGCGAATACGCATCCGATATGTCCGATGCCTCCGGCACCATGTGGTTGAATGTGGCGGAACGGAATTGGGACAAATCTTTGCTCGACGCCTGCGGACTGGACGAAAGCAATATGCCGAAACTGTTTGAAGGTAATCAAATCACGGGATATTTGCGTGCGGATCTTGCCAAAAACTGGAAAATGAATGCGGTGCCGGTGGTGGCCGGCGGCGGCGATAATGCGGCGGGCGCTATCGGCATCGGTTTGTATAAAACGGGGCAAGCTATGCTGTCTTTGGGCACTTCCGGCGTGTATTTCGTGGTCACCGATAAATTCACTGCGAACCCGCAAAAAGCGGTGCACAGTTTCTGTCACGCCTTGCCGGATCGCTGGCATTTAATGTCGGTCATTTTAAGTGCGGCTTCCGCCGTGGATTGGGTGCAAAAATCCGCAGGAATTGCGGACATTCAAACGTTATTTCAAAAAGTGGAAAAAAGTGCGGTCAATTCCGAGGCGATTTTTTTACCTTATCTTTCCGGCGAGCGCACCCCGCATAACGACGCCAATGCCAAAGGCGTATTCTGGGGTTTAAGCCATAACGACGATCAAATCTCCATAGCGAAAGCCGTGGTGGAAGGCGTGAGTTTCGCCCTGGCGGAAGGCATTGACGTTTTGCATGAAACCGGCGTGACGGCGGATCACATCGCTTTAATCGGCGGCGGGGCGAAGAGCGCTTACTGGCGCCAACTGCTGGCGGACGTTTCGGGCCGAACCATGGAATATCGCACCGGCGGCGATGTGGGACCGGCTCTCGGCGCGGCTAAATTGGCGCAAATTGCGTTGAATCCTCATGAAGACATCGCGAATTTCTGCCGTCCTTTGCCGTTAGAAGCGGTTTATCGTCCGAATGCCGAACGCACCGCGTATTACGCGGAAAAACGGGCGAAATACGCGGCGTTGTATCAGCGGCTGAAAGGACTTTAAACGCTAAAGTGCGGTCAAAAATTCAAACGTTTTTTATCGGCAGGAAGAATTCGCTTTTAAAAAACGTGCGATTTTTTGACCGCACTTTTTTCTCCGTTCGTCGTTCTGTATAATCCTTGGAAAATTTTTCGAGGATATCTTTTTATGCAAAATCAACCGCATTTTTACCGCGGGCGTTTTTCCGTCGCGCCGATGCTGGATTGGACGACGCGTCATTGCCGTTATTTTCACCGTCAGTTCAGTCGCCATGCGCTGCTTTACACGGAAATGGTGACGACTCAGGCAATTGTACACGCCAGTTACGATCATCTTGAGTTTGATCCGGCGGAAAATCCCGTTGCCGTGCAACTGGGCGGCAGCGATCCCGCGCAGTTGGCGCATTGTGCCAAATTGGCGGAAGCGCGAGGGTATCGGGAAGTGAACTTAAATGTGGGTTGTCCTTCGGATCGCGTTCAAAACGGCATGTTCGGCGCCTGTTTAATGGCGAAAGCGGATTTGGTGGCGGAATCCGTGGCGAAAACGCAGGCGGCCGTTTCGATTCCGGTGACCGTCAAAACGCGTATCGGGATTGATGAGTCGGACAGTTATGAATTCTTGTGCGATTTTGTACAAAAAGTGACCGAAGCCGGTTGCCGAGAACTTATCGTTCATGCGCGTAAAGCTTGGCTTTCCGGTCTCAGCCCGAAAGAAAATCGCGAGATTCCTCCGTTGGATTATGAGCGGGTTTATCGGCTTAAGCGGGATTTTCCTCATGTTTTCATCAGCATTAACGGCGGAATAAAAACCTTAGAAGAAATGACCGCCCATTTGCAGCGGGTGGACGGCGTTATGGTGGGGCGCGAAGCCTATCAGAATCCGTCGTTGCTCGGAACCGTCGATCAGGCGTTGTTTGACCCAACGGCGCCGATTGTCAGCGCCCGTGAAGCGGTGGAAAACATGTTGCCTTATATCGAACGCCAGTTGAGCCGGGGCGTGTATCTGAATCACATTGTGCGTCACATGCTGGGCGCATTCCAAGGTTGCAAAGGCGCGCGCCAATGGCGTCGTTATCTTAGCGAAAATGCCTACAAACCTGGCGCGGATGCGGAAGTGGTGCGAACCGCCTTAAGCTTTGTGGACGCGTAAAGTGCGGTCGAAATTTAAAAGATTTTTTGAAAAACGTTTAAAATTCTGACCGCACTTTTCAGCCTTATTCTACCCGTTCGCCGTGTAAGACCAAATCGAGGCCTTGCCGTTCTTCGTCATAATCGACGCGCAAACCGACGGTCTTGTCGATTAACTTCAGCAAAATAGCGCTGCCGACGGCGCTGTAGGCGATGGTGATTAGCACGCTTTCGATTTGAATCCATAAAGTGGTGTCTGTGGCGGAAATATCGGTGGACACGAAAACGCCCGTTAACACCGCGCCGACAATGCCGCCGATGCCGTGAATGCCGAATGCGTCGAGCGAATCGTCGTAACCCAGCCAATATTTAAGTTTAGTGGCTGTGAAAAAGCAGACGGCGCTGGTGATCGCCCCGATGGCTAATGCACTTTGCGGCGACACGAAGCCTGCAGCCGGCGTAATGCCGACCAAACCGGCGATGGCGCCGGACGCCAGTCCCAGTGCCGAAGGTTTGTGTTTAAGGCAGACTTCGATGAAAATCCAGGTTAATGCCGCCGCGGCGGTGGCGATTTGCGTGGCAACAAGCGCCATGCCGGCACGGGCGTCCGCCGCCAGGGCGGAACCGGCATTAAAGCCGAACCAGCCTATCCACAACATTGCGGTGCCGATTAATGTCAATACCAGGTTATGCGGCATCATCGATTCGCGCCCGTAGCCGACCCGTTTGCCGATGACTACGGCGGCCACTAAACCTGCAATGCCGGCGTTAATGTGAATCACCGTACCGCCGGCGTAGTCCAATACGCCGTCTAATGCCAGCCAGCCGCCCGGTCCCCATACCCAATGTGCGGTCGGCACGTAAATCAGTAGCGACCATAAACCGACAAACCAGAGCAGTGCGGAAAACTTCATTCGTTCGGCAAAGGCACCGGTAATGATGGCGCCGGCGATCACGGCAAACGCCATTTGGAACAGCATAAAGACGGATTCCGGAATGCTTGCTGCGCCGGGATAAACCGTGACAAGACCTTTTTCCGTCAATAAATCCAGGCCGTTTAAGAAGAAACGATCCGCGCCGCCGATGAGTCCGATGTTAGGCGTGAATGCCAAACTGTAGCCGAAACAAACCCAAATAATTGCAATTAAACAGCAGGTTGCGAAACTTTGCATCATTGTGGCAAGAACGTTTTTCTTGCGAACCATGCCGGCATAGAATAATGCCAATCCGGGAATCGTCATAAATAATACTAAAATCGTGGAAACCATGACCCAAGTGGTGTCGCCCGCACTGATGACGGAGATCGATTGCAGCCAGTCGGCGGTGCTTGCCGTGGCGGCGCCCGGCAGCATAAGCATGGCCGTTAAGGAAAGTCTTTTCATCTTATTACCTCAAAAATTCCGAAAAAAACAATGAAAAATCAGACCGCACTTTCATCGGTTTCGCCTGTTCGAATCCGAATAACGCGTTCCAACGGTTTAATGAAGATTTTGCCGTCGCCGATTTTTCCCGATCGTGCGACGGAAGAAATCGCGTCGACAGCGCAGTCGACCATGTCATCGGTTAATGCGATATCGAGTTGAATTTTGGGCAGAAAATCAATGACATATTCTGCGCCGCGATAAAGTTCGGTATGACCTTTCTGGCGTCCGAAACCTTTTACTTCGGTTACGGTCATGCCATGAATACCGACGTTATAGAGCGCGTCGCGTACGTCGTCTAAACGGAAAGGCTGAATAATAGCGGTAAGTTGTTTCATATTTACACCTGTTACTTTTGATGATTAATGGTTGAAAAAAAGCAAAACGAATCTTGTACCCTTGATGAAATCAACGGCAAAATTGTGCTTTTTTCACTTTTGCAGGGGAAATAGAAAGTCAGAAAAGACGAAGAATTTCCTCGGCATATACCGCCACCGAGGAAATGCTCGGATGGCTAGTATTCTTGGCGATGTGCAGCGAAATGCTGCGTCAAATTATCATTATTCATAATTAATTGATTCTATTAGAGAATATTTTCAAATTGTTCCATTACGGCTTTTGGCCATACGCTGGATTGTACTTCACCGATATGGTGTTTTTGTAACAATAACATGGCTAAACGGGATTGGCCGATTCCGCCGCCGATGGAAAGCGGCATGCGACCGTTGATTAAATCCCGATGCCATTCAAGGTTTAATCGGTCTTCGTCATGGGTGAGCGCCAGTTGTCGGCGTAACGCGGTTTCATCTACGCGGATGCCCATGGAAGAAAGCTCGAATGCGCGGTTTAAAATCGGGTTCCAGACTAAAATATCGCCGTTTAAGCCTTTATATTCGCCTTCGGACGGCGTTGTCCAGTCGTCGTAATCCGGTGCGCGCATATCATGCGGTTTGCCGTCCGGTAAATCGCCGCCGATACCGATTAAGAATACCGCACCGTATTTTTTGCAGATTTCGTTTTCCCGTTCTTTATCCGTCATGTGCGGATATTCGCGTGCCAAATCTTCACTGTGAATAAAAGTGATTTCTTTGGGTAAGAACGCTTTTAACCCGAATTTTTTTTCTACCGCTTCCTGAGTTTCCACAATGGCCGCATAGATTGAACGTACGGTTTCTTTTAAATAATCCAGATTGCGCTGTCCTGCCGGAATCACCTTTTCCCAGTCCCATTGATCCACGTAAACGGAATGGGTTTGGTCCAGGCTGTCTTCATCCGGGCGCAACGCTTTCATGTGAACGAACAGACCTTCGCCTTCCGCGAAGCCGAAACGCGCTAAGGTATGGCGTTTCCATTTGGCTAATGAATGAACCACTTCGAAGACGGCGTCTTCAATCATTTTGACATTAACTTGTACGGGTTTTTCTTTACCTGATAAATTGTCTTGAATCCCGTTACCGACTTGGCTTAAGATTGGACCCTGAACTTCGACTAATCCTAAATGTTCGGCCAATTTTGTTGTAAATGTGTTTTTGGCAAAACTGATTTCTTGTTGTTGTAAGATAAACGATTTTTTCATGAAAATACCTTTGAATAAATAAAATGCTGCGTACTGTTAACGCTTGTTACATATTATTTAACAGGTAGAGAATTAAATTCAACACTTTTTACTAAAAAATGTTATAATGATGAATATATTTAAATAATCGATTTAAAAATTAAATAAAATCTAAAATTTAGCCTAATAAGGTGACGAGGTGATGTTATGCAGACAATCGATGCGCTAGATCAACAAATTTTACGTGTATTAACCAAAGATGCCCGAACGCCTTACGCGGAAATGGCGAAAAACTTTGGTGTCAGCCCGGGCACGATTCATGTTCGGGTGGAAAAGATGCGTCAATCCGGTATTATTGAAGGCACTAAAGTGCGGATTGACGAACGTAAATTAGGTTATGACGTATGCTGTTTTATCGGGATCATCCTAAAATCGGCGAAAGATTATGACAAAGTCATTAAACAGCTGGAAGCCTTTGATGAAGTGGTGGAAGCTTATTACACCACGGGCAATTATTCCATTTTCATCAAAGTGATGACCCACACCATCGCAGAATTGCATAGCGTACTGGCGACTAAAATTCAGTTGATTGATGAAATTCAATCTACCGAAACATTGATTTCCATGCAGAATCCTATTTTGCGCGATATTCGTCCTTAATTCCGATAAAGCCTTTCTTTCATATGAGAAAGGCTTTTTTTAATTTATCGGTTAACGCACGTGGCGAATTTGTTGTTATCCGCGTCCGTCGTGCAATTTCATCAGCAGTCGATCCATTGCACGGTAGCCCAATGCTTCCGCTAAATGGGTGCGATTGATCCGTTCTTCGCCGGCTAAATCCGCAATGCTGCGCGAAACTTTTAAAATTCGGTGATATGCTCGCACCGACAGCCCAAGTTTATTCAGCGCCTGTTCTAAAAAAACTGCGTCCGCCTCGGTTAATTGACAAAATTGATCGATTTCTTTACTGCCCAAGTGAGCGTTTACTTTGCCTTGCCGATTCAATTGAATTTCCCGAACCTTTAGAATTTTTGACCGCACTTCAGCGCTGGTTTCACCGCGTTCGTCTTTACTTTGCAACGCGCCCTGCGGCAGCAGCGGCACTTCGATGGATAAGTCGAAACGATCGAGAAATGGCCCCGAAAGCTTATTCAGATAACGGATAATTTGCTGCGGCGTCGTGCGATTGTGTGTGCCCTGATAATTGCCGGTAGGGCTGGGATTCATCGCGGCAATTAATTGAAATCTGGCGGGAAATTGAATTTTACTCATAGCACGGGAAATAATGATTTCACCGCTTTCCAGCGGTTGACGCAGCGCGTCCAGCACCCGGCGCTCGAATTCGGGCAGCTCATCCAGAAATAATACGCCGTTGTGGGCCAGAGAAATTTCCCCCGGGCGGGGAATGGTGCCGCCGCCCACTAATGCCGGCAGGGAAGCGCTGTGGTGCGGAGCGCGAAACGGGCGTTGTTTCCAGTTGGAAAAATTCAATTCGTTTTGAACTAAGCTGGTAACGGCGGCGGTTTCAATGGCTTCCTGATCGGACATTTCCGGTAATAATCCCGTTAAACGGCTTGCCAACATGGTTTTGCCGGTGCCGGGCGGGCCGAGAAACAATAAATTATGTTGTCCTGCCGCGGCGATAGTTAAGGCGCGTTTGGCGTGCTGTTGACCGATAATATCCGTTAAATCCGCTTGATTTCCTTTAAAAAAATTGACCGCACTTTGCTGTGCCAATTGATCGGCTGAGGGCAATGCCGTCTGATTGTTTAAAAATTGTACGACATCCAGTAATGAATTGGCGTAATAGGTTTCCTGATGAGAAATCAATGAAGCTTCGTTAGCGTTTTGCGCGGCGATAATCATTTGTCGTTTGGCTTTTTGCGCCGCCAGAATGGCCGGAATAATGCCTTGTACGCCACGCAGATTGCCGGTTAATGCCAGCTCCCCGAGAAATTCGAATTGGCGCAAGCGTTTGGCTTCAATTTGTCCTGATGCCGCCAGAATACCGAGGGCGATGGGTAAATCAAAGCGTCCGCCTTCTTTGGGTAAATCCGCCGGCGCAAGATTTACCGTAATCCGCTTAGCGGGGTATTTAAATTGGGCGTTCAGCAGAGCGCTGCGGACGCGATCTTGCGCTTCTTTAACGGTTTTTTCCGGCAATCCGACCAGTACAAATGCAGGTTTGCCGTTGCTGATATGCACTTCAATGGTCACAAGCGGCGCCTGAACCCCGACGGACGCCCGACTGTAAACAATGGCGAGGGACATAAAAATTCTCCAAAACGACGATTTCGGAGAACTATAAGAAAAGTGCGGTCAAATTTGAAAAGGTTTTACCGCAATTTGGAATCGCGTTCACAAAATTGTACGGTCGATTTTTATTCCGTCGTAAAATTTGGGGCAAACCATTCGTTCAGTTTGGCCGATAAGCGATCGATGCCCAGTTTATTTTGTGCCGAAAACGCTTCAACCTGAATATCGCCCTGAAACGGCAGAATCGCTTCACGTATCATTTTAACGGTTTTGCTGCGCTCGCTTTGACTGAGTTTATCCGCTTTGGTCAGCAGTAATAAAACCGCTAAATCAGAGGAAACCGCCCATTCTATCATTTGTTGATCGAGATCTTTTAACGGGTGTCGGATGTCCATCAGAATCACCACGCCGCCAAGGCATTCGCGTTTTTGCAAATATTCGGCCAGTGATTTTTGCCATTGCAGTTTCATTTGTTCGGGCACGGCGGCATAACCGTAACCCGGCAAATCCACCAGTTTGCAGTTTGGCGCCGTTTCAAACAAATTGATTAGCTGTGTGCGACCCGGTGTTTTAGAGGTTCGCGCCAGATTTTTTTGATTGGTTAGCGCATTCAGCGCCGTGGATTTTCCTGCATTGGAGCGCCCGGCGAATGCAATTTCAATACCTTTATCTTCCGGCAGCTGTTTGATATTTGCGGCGCTGGTCAGAAAACGGGTTTTGTGATAATTCAGTTTAATTTCAGACATAATCTTTCCTTTTGGTTGCGCTAAGGATACCCGATAAATGACAAAATGCCAAAACTAGCTTTGACGTAACATTACGGCCCGTAGGTGATCGTAAATCAAATTAAAGAAAAAAGTGTATACCACAATCAATAACGTAAGACTGATATCCATAATAAATGCATCTAACCAATTGATTTTTAATATGAAAGCAACCAGTGGTAAAGTGAAAGCTAATAAACCGCCTTCAAACGCCAGCGTATGAAATATGCGTAATAATGTGCGACGTTTTTCGCGTGCGCCGGGGAAATATTTATCGAAAATCCAGTTGAACGACATATTCCAGAATACGGCGATAACGGAAATCAGTACAATCACGATACCCGTTTCGGTCGTGGGATGAGAGGTCGTAAGCTTGACGGCAAAGATGGAAATAATAATTGCTAGAAATTCAAATAAAATCGCATGGAAAAGGCGTTCAAGCGCGGTCATTTTAGATAAAGAAAATTAAAAACTCCGGTAGTTTTATTCTACTGGAGTTTGTCTGTGAAATATATCGATTTATTCGTCGCTTTCCACCAGTTGCGGTTGTTTGGCCGTGTAATTGTATATCACTAACAGGGCGAAAATACCGACAATCACCGCAGTAATGACATTCGGTGACAAATATTGCGCCATGTAACCTAATACAATGCCTACACCGCCAAAGTCAGCATCGGAAAATGTGGTATTGGCGAAACCTAAAGATCCTAGCACTGGAAGCAGGAAAACCGGCAGGAACGTAATGAGTAAACCGTGAGCGAAGGCACCGATAATGGCGCCGCGGCGCCCGCCGGTTGCATTACCGAATACTCCGGCGGTCGCGCCGCAGAAAAAGTGCGGAACGACGCCCGGTAAAATCAGCACCCAGTTCAGTTGTCCCAATAAAGCTAACCCGATGACGCCGCCGGCAAAACTGGCAAGGAAGCCGATTAATACGGCATTCGGCGCATAAGGGAACACGATTGGACAATCTAACGCCGGGTGTGCGTTAGGCACCAATTTTTCCGAGAAGCCCGTGAATGCCGGAACGATTTCAGCCAAAATTAAGCGTACGCCTTGCAGAATAATGAATACGCCGGCGGCAAAGGTAATCCCCTGAATCATAGCGTAAACCAAATAATGCTGGCCGTTACTGAAATTAGTGGTGACATATTCACTGCCGGAAGCTATAGCCAAAATGAAGTAAATCACCATCATGGTAAGGGAGATAGAGATAGAACTGTCACGCAAGAAACTGAGGTTTTTCGGCAAATCCATTTCTTCCGTCGATTTAGAGCCTTTGCCCACAATGCCGCCGATTACGGCGGACAACACATATCCTAACGTGCCGAAATGGCCGAATCCCACCTCATTAGTGCCGGTTACTTTGCGGGTGTAACGATGGATTAACGCCGGGAAGAACGCCATAATCAATCCTAGTGTCAACGCGCCCACAAAAATAAGTTGTACGCCTTCAAATCCTGCAACGGTCAGGATGACGCCGATCATACAGGCCATATAGAAAGTGTGGTGACCGGTTAAGAAAATGAATTTTAAGCGGGTAAAACGTGCCACAATGATGTTAGCCGCCATACCGAACGCCATGATAAGTGCGGTGGCCGTACCGTATTTTTCGATAGCCATTGACACAATCGCTTCGTTATTCGGAATAATCCCCTGCACGTTAAAGGCGTGTTCAAACATATTGCCGAGCGGCGTTAATGATGTGAGCAACACCGTCGCTCCGCCGCTGAGCACAATAAACCCAAGAATGGTTTTGACGGTGCCCTTGATGGTATCAGACAGGCTTTTTTTCTGAGCAATCAAACCGACAAGGGCAATTAATCCCACCAATACGGAAGGGACTTTCAGAATATCCAAAATAAAAAAGAGTAAGCCGTCCATACGATTTCTCCTTATCCCCGACAGGTAATGTTATTGATTAAAATAGGCGGAGAGTTTTTCTTCAAGCTCTTTGGTGCCGACAATATTTTTTATCACCAGAATTTTGTCTTTAGGCAAACCGCTACTGTCGGCAATATCGTTGGCCATTACAAATAAGTCCGCATCATTTGCGTTTACGGAGGCTAAATCCGTGTGTTCCACTTCCGCGTCCACGTCCAATTTTTTCAGGACTTTTTTAATGTTCATATCCATCATAAAGCTACTGCCGATTCCGTGTCCGCACACCGCCATAATTTTCATGTCGTTACTCCTTGTAAAAATGATAAATGGTCATGAAAGCAATCTATACCTATCCGCTAAGGTAATCAATGTGCGGCGTTTGATTTTGTGAGAAAGATCACACAACATTGAATGCCGTATCGCCATATTTAAAAATGGCTCGGAACGGGCGTTTCTTTTCGGAACGCGTGTAATTTTGTGACTTATTTCCCTTTTTTCACCCAATAATGAAACGGCGATTTCGCCGTGTCGGCGCGCACTAACGTATGTTCCATGAATTGGCAGAAGCTGGGAATATCGCGCGTTGTGGCGGGATCGTCGGCGATGACAAGTAAAATTTCGCCGTCCTGCATGTGACGAATTTGTTTGCGTACCAGCATCACGGGTTCCGGACAACGGAGCCCCAAGGTATCGAGAGTGTGGTGGATGGTGATATTGTTCATTGGGTATAATTCGGGTTTTTATCGATTAGCGCGTATAATAACTTTCTGGTAAAGTGCGGTCAAAAATTAAGATGTTTTTTGCCGTATTTAATTCCGAAAAGTGCGGGCGTTTTTGAGGAAGAAATTAGATGACGGTCGAATTAATCGGTCGCCGCGTCTATGCGAAAATATAATATTGTGATTAAAAATCGGTGTTTTTGGCAAAATGTGCAATTTATTCCGGCGATAAGTGGTGATAAACTTGCGGCGTTTAACCAAGAATTAACCGAGCGTTTCGCGGGACAATTGGTATTGAATCAAATTAAATAGAGAAATTTTGTGCATATTTTTACCATTATTCGGATTGTCGGCATTTTAGTCATGTGCTTTTCCTTTACGATGCTTGCGCCGGCATTTGTTGCGTTAATGTATGACGACGGCGGCGGTACGGCATTTATTCAGTCTTTTGTAATTAGTCTGGCGGTGGGAACAAGCCTGTGGTGGAGTTGCCATTTACATAAGGAAGAATTGCGTTCCCGCGAAGGTTTTCTTATCGTTGTGTCGTTTTGGGTGGTATTGGGCAGTCTTGCCGCCTTGCCGTTTATGCTGTTCGACGAACCGGATTTGACGCCGGCGTCGGCATTTTTCGAAGCCTTTTCAGGGTTAACCACCACGGGCGCAACGACGATTACCGGGCTGGATAATCTGCCGAAAGCCATTTTGTTTTACCGCCAGTTTTTGCAATGGTTGGGCGGCATGGGGATTATCGTGTTGGCGATTGCCATTATTCCGTTGTTGGGCATCGGCGGCATGCAATTGTATCGGGCCGAAATGTCGGGGCCGATGAAAGAACAAAAAATGCAACCGCGAATTGCCGAAACGGCCAAAACGTTATGGTTCATCTATGCTTCGCTCACGGCGCTTTGCGCTTTATCTTATTATTGGGCGGGAATGTCGGGATTCGATGCTATCAGTCACAGTTTTTCCACGGTGTCGATTGGAGGATTTTCCACCCATGACGCCAGTATGGGTTATTTCAACAGCCCGACAATTAATATGATTACCGTGGTGTTTTTGCTGATTTCCGCTTGTAATTTCGCTTTGCATTTCCGTGCTTTTTCTGAAATCCGCGGGGGCCATTTTTTAAGAATTTATTTGCGGGATCCCGAATTTCGCTTTTTCATTCGGATCCAAATCGTGCTTATCGCTTTATGTACTTTTGCGTTAGTCAGCCATCAATCGTCCGAGCATTGGTGGACAAGCGTGGAACAAGCGGTTTTCCAGGCGGTCTCCATTTCAACCACCACCGGTTACACTACTGCCGATTTTGCTCACTGGCCTTCTTTCATCCCAATGTTGCTGATTATTGCGTCCTTTATCGGCGGCTGTGCGGGCTCGGTCGGAGGCGGATTACGCGTGGCCCGCGTGTTAGTGCTTTATTTGCAAGGTTTGCGCGAGCTGAAATTATTCGTACATCCCAATTTGGTTTATCCGATAAAATGGGGAAATTCGATTTTAGATAACCGAGTCATTTCCAGTATTTGGTCGTTTTTTTCCGCTTATGCGCTGTTATTTGTGATTTGCCTGTTATCGGTTATCGCCTGCGGACTGGAACCCTTTGACGCATTCAATGCCGTGCTGGCCTGTTTGAACAATTTAGGTCCCGGTATGGGTATTGTCAGCAACAATTTTGTAGAAGTGCCGGATAGCGCAAAATGGATTCTTACCGGTGCGATGGTATGCGGACGACTTGAGATTTTCACGTTACTGGCGTTATTCAGCCCGGCGTTTTGGAGAACATAATGAAAACCTTGATTATTTATTCAAGCCGTGACGGACAAACCAAGAAAATCGCTGAGTTTATCGCACGGAAAATTCATGCCGAAGTGGTTTCTCTCGAACAAAGTGCGGGCAAAAATTTAAACGATTTTGAGCGCATTGTCATCGGAGCGTCCGTCCGCTACGGACATTTCCACAAAGCGCTTTACGAATTTATCGAAAAACAGACCGCACTTTTAAATCAAAAAACGACGGCGTTTTTCGGTGTGAATCTGACCGCGCGTAAGGAAGAAAAAAACACGCCGGAAACCAACGTTTACGTGCGTAAGTTTTTGCAGCGGATTTCATGGCGACCAACCCTTTCCGCCGTTTTTGCCGGCGCGTTACTTTATCCGCGCTATAATTTTTTTGATCGAACGATGATCCGCTTGATCATGAAACTTACGGGAGGCGAAACGGATCCGACGGTTGAAATCGAATATACGGATTGGAATAAAGTGGCGGCTTTTGCCGCAGAATTGGCGGAACTTTAAATCAAATCGAATCGTTTACCGATTGAAAAAACAGATAAAAAATCGCCCGCACTTTTGCGATGGTATAAAGTGCGGTCAAAATTTTGAGAGTTTTTTATCGGTTTGGATGATTTTTAAACGAACGAAAAATATTTTCAAATTTTTGTCAAAAAGCGCTTGCAAAGGCGGCTAAAATCCCTATAATACGCCCCACACAACGACGCGCTGTTGTGAGCTTTAAGAAAAACCTGCGGTGCGTCGTTATTTTTTGCTCTTTAACAATTTATCAGACAATCTGTGTGGGCACCGATAAGATTCGTTTTGAAAGAAAACAGAAGACTTAAGGTGCTGACCAAAGTTAAT
>Ga0129307_1000513_pt1 | contig 59451 bp, 58 predicted proteins | sample P1105metagenome_FD_94437 | JGI IMG/M metagenome (GOLD analysis project Ga0129307, IMG submission 94437) | Capybara group fecal microbial communities from Wisconsin, USA - P1105 metagenome | ecosystem: Host-associated > Mammals > Digestive system > Large intestine > Fecal | place: USA: Wisconsin... | reverse complement strand
GAGCCGCTGATCACGGTGCTGGCCGAATCGCCCGAAGCCGGCTTTTTCCTTGGCATGGCCGACGAAGGACGAAAGATCTTTGTGCAGGGACACCCGGAGTACGACCGCCTTACGCTCGATAAGGAATACCGGCGCGATCTGAGCCAGAACAGGCCGATCGAACTGCCTGTCAATTATTACCCCGACGGCGACCCGACGCGCGAGCCGCTGCTGACGTGGCGTTCCAACTCGGCCAACCTGTACGAAAACTGGCTCAACTACTATGTCTATCAGGTGACGCCGTACGACATCTATGGCATCCCGTCCCTTGCCGGACGTCCGCCCTCGAAAAATCGATAACGCTGTTCTGAACGTTGTGCCGAAAACAGAAACAAGCCGCCGTCTGAGGAAAAACTCTCAGACGGCGGCTTTCGCTTGGCGATGTTCGATAAAGATGTTCCACGTGAAACAGTTTGGTTATTTTGCAGATGACGGGGCTGCCAGCGCTTCTGCGTAGAATTTTTTCAGATCGGCCTTCCAGAGCGCGTGCGCTTCCGGGTTGGAGTAGAACATGTGGCCGCCCCAGTAGGTCCTGAACGTGATGTTTTCGCGAAGGTAGGCGGGGATGTCCATGTGGCTGATGCAGTAGCGCGTGGTGTTGATGGAGCAGTGCAGGTCGAACTTGCCCGCGCAGGCGAAGAATTTCAGCCGCGTATCCATCTTCATCGCCTGGCACAGATCGGCCAGCATCGAGGCGAAGCCGCCGGCGCGCGGATAGGCGCCCGTGGACGTGGGCAGGTAGCCGCTGGCAAAATCCCACTTGCCGCCGTCGACGCGCGGATTGTACGCCTGATAGTCGCGAGCGGCGGGCAGCTTCATGATGCGGCCGAAATACTCGAAAAACGCCGTGTAGCACGCTGCCGACATGTTGTACGTCTGCGAGTCGTTGTTGGCCTCAAACGGCGTGCCCGGATGCGTGAGGCGGGCGTCGAAGTAGCTCGTCACCAGGCCTTCGTCCTCCAGCAGGCGGCCGGCGAACTGCTTGTCGTTGACGCGCAGGTTGAGGCTGTCCAGATAGTCTTTTTTCAGCCCCGTGTAGCGGCGCAGATTTTCGAGCACGCGGGCACGCTCTTCGGCGCTTGCCTCGCAGCCCTTCCAGAGGAATGACAGGTACTCCGACTGCGCCCAGGCGTCGGCTTCGGCGCGCACGTCTTCAAGATCGCGGGCGAGCAGATCGGCGTCGAGCTTCTTGTGGAACCACGCCGCGGCTGTCATCGCCGGCACCGTGTGCACCAGATGATGCTCCAGCAGCATCGACGTGTGCAGCTCGCCGTAGGACAGCGCCGGCGACACGGCGACGAAGCCGGAGGGCATGATGTGCATCTGCTGCAGTTTCAGCACCAGACCGCTGCCGCGCAGCCCGCCGTAGCTCTCGCCCATGATGAACACCGGCGAGCCGAAACGGCCGTGCGACACCATCCAGGCGCGGATGATGCGCGCGATCGAGTCCACGTCCTGCCGCACGCCATAATACTGCCGCTCCTTCTCGTGATTGGTGACGCGGCTGAAGCCCGTGCCGACCGGATCGATCAGCACGATGTCGGAAAAGTCGAGGATCGTGTTCGGGTTGTCGCAAACGGTGAACGGGCGCTGCGGCGCGCCGTCGCCCTGCCCGGACAGCGAATACGTCTTCGGCGCCAGCGCCGCCATGTGCAGATACAACGTCGACGTGCCCGGCTTGCCGTTGAACGCGAACGTCACCGGACGGCCCTCCGCACCGCCTTTGAGCGCATAGCTCACGCAGAAGCTGCGCGCCTGCTCGGCGCCTTCGTCATTGCACACCGGCACCTCCTCGGCGCAGATCGAATAATCCAGCCGCTTCCCGTTCAGCGTGATGAAATCCTCGGCCGTCTGCGCCGCCGCGAACGGCTCCGCCCCGTTCAGCATCGTTTCCTCCATTGCAGCCACATCCTTCGCGAAAAAAGTTTTCGAGAGATTCAAACCGCCCTATTATAGCGCATCAAAGGATACTGGTAAAAAAACAACGACTATTTGCGAAATATAACTGTATGATGTACAATGACGCTATATTAACTATACAGGAGATGAGTAAGATGCCGAGTTCTATTGTAACGATCCGCATGGATTCCGAGATCAAAAAGCAGGCACAGGCGATTTTCAACGATTTAGGCATGGACATGACGACGGCGATGAATATCTTTGTGCGGCAGGTGATCCGCGAACAGGCGATCCCGTTCCGTGTCCAGAAAAACAGAGAACCGAACCGGGAGACCCTTATGGCTTTGCTTGAAGCGGAACGCCTGGTGTCCGATCCTGCGGCAAAACGCTATACCGTCGAAGAAGCTCTTGAAGAGCTGAAAAGATGAATCAGGAAAAATGTGCCGGGCGCATGATCGTCTGGACATCGCAGTTCAAGCGGGATTATAAACTAGCGATAAAACGTAGACGAAATATTGCTCTTCTGGACGACGTGATTCGGCTGCTTGCGGATGGAGAAATACTGCCGGAAGAGTACAACGATCATGCCTTGACAGGAAACTGGCTGGGGCATCGTGAGTGCCATATCGCTCCTGACTGGCTGCTGATCTACCGTCTCGAAGAAGAGCTGCTTATCCTCACTCTGACGAGAACAGGATCGCACAGCGATCTGTTCAGAAAATGAGCGGCAAGGCGTTAGACTGAGTTTGGCTGTAGCGCGTTGTGCGTGAAAACACAGAAAGAACAGAATGCTCGACCTTTGAGCAAAGTTACGAGAGGCGGGAAATCTTGCTCCACCTCGTTTTCTCCCAAAAGCGCCCCGGTTACGCTGTTGTGGTGAAAACGCATTCGGGGTATTTGTAAGGAGAAATACAAGCGGCGCGCTGTGCTGAGCAGCGCGCCGCTTTTGCATAATTTGTGATTGTCCTTGAAGGTCAGCGAACGAACGGTGTCAGGAACGCTTTTAAGGCATCGATGTCGCTGTGTGCCGTCTCCCAGACGTAGTGGTAATCGACAGAGCCGTAATGGTGCGCGAAAAAGTCCCTCATGCGCATGATCGCTTTCCATGGAACGGCAGGATGAGCGCATAAAAACTCACGAGAGAGATTTTTCGCCAGCTCTCCGATCTGCAAGATCGGCATCGCGATCGAGTTTCGATAGATAAAAACGCCCTTACGGTCAAAAAAGAGCTGCTCGCTGTTGCCGAAATGCCGATGCGTCGTCTGTATTTCTTCACAGTATTGGAACATCTTGCACAGGATCGTCTTATCTCTAGGGAGACACTGATTTAATGAGCCCGATGATCCCGCCAAGGGATTTCGTCGTTTGGCAAGGAGAAGCGAAGAGGCATAGCGGTGCTATGTTGATGAGCTTCGACGCAGCCAAGCGGCGAAAGGCCCGGCGGGGCGCGGGCGAATTAATCAGCGTCTCCCTAGCTTCCATAGACGAGGACACCGTCCTTTTGCGCCTGACTGATGAGCGCGTCGTCGAACGAAGCATCGGAGACGATATCGACGGGGGAATGAAGCGCGTCTTCCAGGTCGGTCCAAAACGCGTTGAACGTCAGGGCCGATTTCAGCTTCCCGCTGCTGATCAAAAAGTCGTAGTCGCTGTCGGCCCGTTGATCGCCACGTGCGCGGGAGCCGAAGAGGACCATCTTTTCCACGCCGTACCGCGCGGCGATCGGGGCAACGATCTCTTTCACCGCGGCAATTCCGCTTGTCATCGTGTCAGGCTCCTTTCTGTGGTGATCTCTGTGTGAAGCTGTGTTTTTGATATTATATCGGTGCTGCGCGGCTTTTACAAGAAGAGAGAAGCGGGGCAGCTGCTGCACATTGTTTTAGGAGAGTTTGGGAAAACGCATCCCGTCAGGTTCCCAGATATGCGCAAGCGGCGCGCTGTGCTGAGCAGCGCGCCGCTTGTGTTAACTATTTAGATCGGCTAAGAATAGTAAATTTACATCCACGATTATAATAATTAACCAATTCTTTGCCAAACATGGTATCCGCCAGTTCCAGAGCACTTTCCACCAAAACCCTGCCCTGGGGCGGAATTCATCCGCGTTTGCATTCCGCAGTATGCGCACTGCCAAACACCAAGTCCTGCATACGCCGGCTTTGCCGCAAAGAACTTCCAGCACTTGCCGAGGCCCTTTTTCACTTTCTGCACGTTGATCATGTTCATCATTCTCCTTTGCGAGATATTTTGTTACTGCAATTCTGATTTTATATAGTGATTTTAACGGTGTCAACGTTTTTTTTTTTCATAACTCGCCGCGCGCAAAAAGTTTCCGATTCCTGACTCTCGTGCATGTTTTGTGATGTTATAATAGTCTGTTGAAATTTGACCGTACTTTCAGGAGGAATGTGTGATGGCTCTTGTGCCTGTGACGACGGTGATGGAGGAACTGCAGTCGCTGAAAGCGGAACTGCGGGACAGCCTTTGACCTGCCTTCCATCGTGAAGGACTGTGAAGAATTACGCAAAAAAGTTTCCGCCCCCGATTTCTGGACCAGCGAGGGGGCTCAGAAGGTGTCGGCCGAGCTGTCGCGGCGCGAGGCGTCGCTGGCCCGCTGGGAGAAAATCGAACACGAATACAACGACTTGGCCGCGCTGGCCGAGCTGCTGGCCGAGGGCGACGACGCGGAGCTGACTCGGGAATTCGACGAGCGCTCGGCGGCGTTCCGCTCCGAGATCAAAGAGGATCAGATGGCGCTGCTGCTTTCAGGCCCGTATGACGCGAGCAACGCCATCCTCAGCGTGCACGCGGGGTCCGGCGGGCTCGACTCGCAGGACTGGGCGAGCATGCTCTACCGCATGTATCTGCGGTGGTGCGAGGAGAAGCGCTTCAAGACGAAGCTGCTGGATTACCAGGCCGATGAGGAGGCCGGGATCAAGTCGGCTACGATCCTTGTGCAGGGCGAGATGGCCTACGGCTATCTGCGCTCGGAGATCGGCGTGCACCGGCTGGTGCGCATTTCGCCGTTCGACACGGCCAAGCGGCGCCACACCAGCTTTTCGGCCGTGGTCGTGTCGCCCGAGCTGCCCGACGACGTGGAAGTGGACATCAACCCGGAAGATCTGAAGATCGACACGTATCGCAGCAGCGGCGCGGGCGGCCAGCACGTCAACATGACCGATTCGGCCGTGCGCATCACGCACCTGCCCACGGGCATCGTCGTGAGCTGTCAGAATGAGCGGTCGCAGCACATGAACAAAGCTTCGGCGATGGCGGTTCTCAAGTCGAAGCTGTATCAGCGCGAGCTGGACGAGCGTCAGGCGGAGATGAACAGCCTTGCGGGCGAGAAGAAGGAAAACGCCTGGGGCAGTCAGATCCGCTCGTATGTGCTCCAGCCCTACACGATGGTCAAGGATCACCGCACGGGCGAGGAGACGGGCAACGTGGCGGGCGTGCTGGACGGCGATCTCGACGCGTTCATCCTGGCCTATCTGAGGTGGGCGCGGTGAGGCGCGCGCTCTTTGCAGCGCTGCTGCTGACGGCCGCGCTGGCGGCGGGCGCTCCTGCGGCTCCGTTCCGTCCGACCGAGCCGGTGATGCCCCTGTCGCAGATCAAAGCGGGCATGAAGGGCTATGGCAAGACGGTGTTTTCCGGCACGACGGTGAAGCAGTTCCCGATCGAGGTGCTGGGCGTGGTGTCCAAAAAGGACCGTCCCAGCAAGCTGATCCTCATCCGCGCGTCCGGGCCCGACATCGACAAGGCCGGCGGCCTGGCGACGGGCATGAGCGGCACGCCGATCTACATCGACGGCAAGCTGGCCGGCGCCTTCTCGTTCGGCTGGGATTTCGGCGACCCGAAGATGGGGCTGGTGACGCCGGTGGAGCAGATGGCATCTCTGTTCAACTACCGCGATCAGGTGCCCGCGTTCCCCAAGGCGGGCGCTTCCAAAAAGGTGAAAACGCGCGAGGAGCGTCTGCTCGACCGCCGCTTCAACGACCTGTACGAACAGTATTACGGCACGCCGTCGGCGCCTGCGTCTTCGTCTGCGCCGCAGAGCCGGCGCGAGCCGTCCGGGCCGCCTCTCGGCGAGTTTGAGCTGCCGCAGGATGTTGCAGCGGCGGCCGAAGCGGCCGGCAAAAGCCCGCGCATGTTCGTCTCGGCCGACGGCATCAGCCGCCGCGCCATGAAGAACCTTGAAAAGCGTCTGGGCCTCCGCGTCGTCGAAGGCGGCTCGGGCGACAATCATGCCCTCGGCGGCGCTGCTCCGCTCAAGCCCGGCGAGGCCATCTCAGCCCTGCTGGCGTGGGGCGACGTGAGCCTCGACGTGAACGGCACGCTGACGGCGGTGGACAAAAGCGGACGCTTCGTGGCGTTCGGCCACAGCTTCAAGAACTGGGGCGCGGTCGCCTATCCCGTGGCGCGCTCCACCGTGCACGGCATCGTCAACAGCTATGAGTCGCCGTTCAAGCTGGCTTCGGCCGGCAACATCGTCGGCATGATCACCCAGGATCGGCCCGAGGGCGTGGCCGGCTACTTCGGCAAGTATCCTCCCGCCGTCTCCGTGCGGCTGGAGGTGGAAGACCGCGACAGCGGCCGCACGTCGGTGAAGCGCTTTCAGATGATCTGCGATGAGCACGCCGTCACCGCCCTGCTGCCCGATCTGCTCTCCGGCCTTGCCGACCGCGAGCTGGGCCGTCACACCGGCGGCACCGTCAGATGGGACGTGAGCATCAGCGGCGACGGCATGCCCGACGGCTGGAGCTGCGGCGACGTGGTGACCGCCGAGGAGGACGTGATGAGCGACGTGATGTCGCCCGTCGCCGACCTGGTGGGCAAAGTCGTCGGCAATCCCTATCAGCCGCTGGGCACGTTCGGCATCAAAGTGAAAGTGTCGGCCTCGTCGCAGAAGCGCAAGCTGCTCATCGAGAGCCTCAAGCTGGACCGCGCCGAGATCCTCCCCGGCGGCGAAGTGAGCGTGACGGCGCCCCTGCGCCCGTGGCGCGGCCGGCCGCTGACGCGCACCTTCAAGCTGCGCGCGCCCGAGGACGCCGCGGGCTCGTACATGGTGACCGTGCGCGCCGGTGCGCCCGGCGAGGGCGAGGACAGCTCGCACACAGGCCCCGTCTCCGACCGCAGCCACGCCAGTCTGCCGCAGATGCTGCGCGAGCTCCAGTCGGGCGAGCGCGCCTGCGAAGTGGTGGTGGAGCTGACCAGCCAGGACGACGCCCCCGGCGCCAAGAGCGAATCTCCGGCCGAGATGCGCCGCCGCCGCATGCGCGAAGGCTCGCTGCGCATCTACCGCTCCGACTACGTCGTCGACGGCAGCCTTCAGGTCCCGCTGACCGTCGTCCCTCCCAAGACAAAGCGATAAAAACAGCACAGGTCCGCTTCTCCCATGCCGGGAGAGGCGGACCTGTGCTGTTTTACAGACTGCGAAGGAAGGCTTCGATAGCGGTCTCCCAGACGGCATAACCGGCGGAGACGCAGTGCTGGCCGTCACCGTTTGAGAGCAGGCACCTGTTGCCGGGCATGAAGGTGTTGAGCCCCAGATGCGTCGTGAGATCACAGACGGGCGTGCCCCATTTGGGTGCGATCTCGTCGAGCAGCAGACGGCGGCAGGCTGAGAGCCGGTCGCGGGCGTGATCCGAGTCGAGCACGGGACCGCAGAAACCTGTGTACCAGGCGATCTTTGTGCCTGGCCAGCGGCGCATCATCGTACTGAGGATGTACTCCATCGCTCCGGCGACGGTGAAACGGTCAAAGACTTTTCCTGCGGCAGCGTCTTCCTCGTAAAAGTCTTCTGCGTGTCCGACGGGCGCTTCCGTATGTCGCGCGTCGTTGGACGACATCTGGATGAGCACGTAATCGGGGCGCGCCTCGGGCAGACGGTCCATACGCTCGCCATAGCTGTCGTTTCGGCCGTCTCTCAACACGAGCGTGGTGCTGTTGACGGCTTCGACGGTGTATTCCATGCCGTTTCTGGGAGCGATGCGCATGGCAAAGTTGTCCTTGCCGTCGCAGGCGCTGCCCCAGGTCCATGACGAGCCGAGGAAGTAGATTCGTTTGCCCCACAGAGGGTTCCAGCTTTTCAGCCTTTCGATCTCCTGGTGCTGAGCTTCGGCCTGTGCGGCCAGCAGTTCAACGGCGCGCTTCAGGTCACCTGCGGCAAGGGCAGCGGTCAGTTCGTGCTGTTTTGTCATGACAATCACCTCAGCGATTCGAGCAGTTTTTTGTAGCCGGTGTACAGTACGATTTCTGGGGCTTTGATATGGTAGTGCGAGACGCACTTCACGTCACGGAACTGTTCAAGATACTCGCGGCTGCGCCCTTGGGCAGAGCACTGCTTGCCATATTTTTCGCACAGGGCGATGCACTCGGTCACGTATTTCTGGATGTCGGGATGCTCTGGCGGAAGCCCCAGCACGGCTGACACGTCGCCCAAGCCGACGGAAACGGTGTCGAGCCCCGGTGTAGCGATGATCTCTTCCATGTTGTTCAGACCGTCCAGACCTTCGATGACGGCAGAAACGACCACTTCGGCGTTAGCCTGCGGGTAGTAGGAGGAATTGCGCTCGCCGTAATGCTGGCTGCGCACGAACGAGCAGGCGCTGCGGATGCCCTCGGGAGGGTACTTGCAGCAGGCTACCAGCTTTCTGGCTTCTTCGGCGCTTGCGATGTCGCAGCATTTGATGGCCGAAGCGCCCATGTCGAGGGCTTTGAGGATGGTCACTCGGTCTACTTCGGGAACGCGCACCATGCAGGCCATGCCGACGGCATCGCAGGCGCGGATGATATTCTGCAGCCCGGCGAGTGTGCTCTGGTCGTGCTCCAGCTCGTACATGATGAAATCGACGCCGGCGTATTTCATCGCTTCGACGATCATGCCCTCGGGCGAACGAACATACGCGCCATAAAATTTTCTGTCCAGCGACAGCAGTGAGCGGAACGGAGTTCTCATCGATCTTCTCCTTGTTTTTTGAAAAAAGGCCGAAAGCTCGCGGCTTTCGGCCTGGAAATCGAACGCGGGCCGTCAGCGGCCGAGCGCGCGGACCTTTTTGCGGAACAGGACCCAGCCGAGGGCGAAGAAGCCCATCATGAGCGCCAGGTTCATCCATACTGACAGCCACGGATTGGACATGACCATTACCGGCAGCACGGCCGGGATCCACGAGGTGATGATCTTGGAGGCGCCATTGCAGGCTCCGGCTGCTTCGAGCACCATAGACTGGCTCTCGGTGTCGACCATGCGCAGCAGCAGCATGGCGGTGGGCGTCGCGCCAGTGGCATTGCCGAAATGGTAGATGGCTTTCTCGAACCACTCGCGCTCGGCGATGCGCTTGTTGTACCAGAAGCAGACGAAGTAGACGAACAGCGAGATCAGGGCCGACATGATGAGGATGGGGATCCAGTACGATGTGAGCACTTTGATGTTGAGTGAGGCGATCGACGTAAGCACGAGCAGTTCCATTGCAAAGTTGGCGAGATTGTTGCACGTTTTGCGCTCCACGTAGCCGTCAGCCTTGCACAGGTGCAGAAGCAGGTTCATGATGATGGCGCCGAAAACGCCGTAGAACGTGTTGGGCAGGGCCTTGAACAGCGGCGCGACTTTTGCCAGGTTCACGCACAGCGTCTTGCCGAGGAAGATGGAGATCATCAGCAGGATGAACTGGAACGCCAGATTGTTGACAGAACTGTTGTACACCAGCGTCATGCCCAGCGGTTTGCGCTCGGCCTTGGGGATCAGTCCTCGCTCGTCGGTGCTTTTCAGCGCTGCGTCGGCAGGCATATACGTGGCCCAGCCCTTGCGCACGCCGCGGTTGACGATAGCCGTGCCGAAAACGACGGCAATCACCAGTCCGATGGTGGAGAGGATCATACCAAGATCAGTATAGTCTGTGCCGTAGCCAAGTTCCTTCATGATGCCGCCATAAGTAGCAGAGTTGCCGTGTCCTCCCAGGAAGGCGGTGAAGGCCATGATGCCCCAGCCGGCAGGCAGATCCTTCCAAATCATCCTCAGCGCCATACCGATGAGGATGCCGAAGGCGATCTGGCCGAAGCGGTCAAAGTTGGCCTGACAGAAAAAGTCCATGTACGAGTACAGCCTTTCTTTGTCCACCTTCACGCCCAGCAGCGTTGAACAGACGATGAGCACGATCAGCTCGCCGGAGAATTGCTTGAATGAAGCCGGGATCGTCCAAATCCCCATTACCTGCTGACTTCCGATCAGCGCTACCAGCCCTCCCAGCACAGAAGCAGGCAGGAACAGCTTGCGAAACAGCGGCACGTACTCACGCAGCAGAAAGCCGGCTGCCAGGAACAGCGCGTAGATCTGCAGATCAGCGAACAGCGTTTTGAATGTCATGACCTATTCTCCTTTCAGGCAGTCGTCAACGACGGCCCAGAAATCGCTCTCGTACAGCGCTTTGCCTTTGCTGGCAAGCGCGACGTCGGAAAGTTTGGCGATGATCCGTTTGTAAGCCTCGGGAGGAATGGGGCGGCTGGCCTTTTTTGCTGTCAGCTCGATCACACGGGCGTTTGTCAGCCGTCCGTAGCCAGCTTTGTAACAGCCGCCGACTTCGGCAGGATCGAACGGATAGCCTTCGAGTGAGCCTTCCAGCACTTCAGCCGCGTGCGAGGCGACGCTCTCGGTGAAGGCGTTCGCACCCACATAGGGCTTGAGCGGCGAGGTCGGCACGCAGGTGATCTTTTCTACGTACCGTGACAGCGAGGTGAGCTGCGACAGGTCGAGGCCCGTTGTGCAGCCGTAGAGCAGCCCCAGCGTCGCGGCCGTCTCCAGCAGGCAGGCGTTGCCGCAGCGGTCGCCGATGCCGTTGACGCTGAGGTCGAGCAGCCTTGCACCGGCATGGATGCAGGCCAGCGTGTTGGCGACAGCCAGACCGCCGTCGTCATGGCAGTGCACGCCGATGATCGCTCCATACGGCGAGGCCGCGCGCACAGCGTTCCAGACCAGGCTGTACATCGTCAGGGGCGTGCCCACGCCCTTGCTGTCGCAGACGTGGATGCGGTCGGCGCCGGCATGAGCTGCCACATGGATGAGGTTCATGAGAAAGTCGAAATCAGCGCGCGTCGCGTCGGTGAAGGAGATGTCGACCAGTTTACCTTTGGCCTTGCAGTATGCGATCATCTCGGGGATGAGCGCATACCAGCTTTCACGGCGCTCCTGTGTCCACGTCTGTTTGAACGAGCTGGTGCGGAAACTGAGATGCAGAGTTGTGGGGCCAAATGAGTCAGCATCATCCACATCCTCTTTCCATTTGGGATTATCCATGCCGACGATCATGATCTCTGTCTGACATTTCAGTCCCATGCCGATGACCGTGCGCACGAACTCGCGGTTTTCAGCTTTCGCGCTCAGTCGCGGCAGCTGGAGCTGCGTCACGCCGAACGAATCGAGCCGGCGCGCCAGTTCGTATTTTTCGTCCATCGTCAGGCTGACGCCGGGCGTCTGTTCTCCCTCGCGCAGCGTCACATCGTTCCACACCATGCCCTCGGGAAAGGCAAACCTCGCGCTGGGCGCGACCTGCCATTTTTCGGGAATGGAACATACATTGCGGATCATTGCAGTCACAGCCTTTCACAGCAACTAGCGGCCAAGTGCGCGGACCTTTTTGCGGAACAGCACCCAGCCAAGCGCGAACGACACCGCTGTAAGTGCGAAGCAGATGCCCGTCAGCAGCCATTCCTGTTTCACCGCCATCACCGGCAGCACCACTGCCTGCCAGGCCAACAGCGTCTTGTTCACGCCGCCGCACACGCCGTGAGCCTCAAGACCGAGCGCCTGTCCGGTTGGGTCGACCATGCGCTGGAGCAGCATACCAGTTGACGTCGCGCCCGTGTAATTGCCGAAATGGAACATGCCTTTTTCAAACCACTGATCGACGCAGATCTTTCTCATGTACCACAAGGTCGTGAAGGTGGTGATCGCTGTCATTACCAACGACATGATGACGATGGGCACCCAGTAGGTGACGACCACTTTCAGGTTCATCCTGGCTACTGCGCCGAGGACCATCAGCTCCATGCTGAAGTTGGCCAGCGTGTTGCAGCTTTTTTTGTCGACCAGATCGCCCATGCCCAGCTTCTTCATCACGAACCAGACGATGATCGCGCCGACGACGCCGTAAATTGCGCCTGAGACCTTGATAAACATCGGAGAAATGCGTCCCAGCACGTGCGTGAAGATCATCCGTCCCAAGAAGATCGACACCATCAGGATAGCGAACTGAAACGCCAGCGCGTCGACGTTGCCGCCGTACACCGTGCCCATACCGATCGGCTTGCGCTTTTCCTTCGGCACGGCCCCTTTTTCCTCAAACGAAGCCAGCGCGTCGCCGGCGTGGAGGAACTGCCCCCAGTCGCGGCGGATGCCGACGTTGGCAATGAACGACCCCACGACCACCGCCACGAAGATGCCGACGGTGGAGAGCACCATTGCCAGATCCTGATAGCCCTCAAGACCGGAAACGTCCTTCAGCATCGCTGCATAGGCCGCCGCGTTGCCGTGACCGCCGCAGAACGAGAACACTCCGAGGATGCCCCAGCCCTTGGGCAGTCCCGGCCAGAATGGCATCGAGAGAATCCCGACCAGCAGGCCGAGCCCCATTTGCCCCCAGCGGTCAAAGTGCTCCGCCAGGAAGAAATCCATGTATGAGTTCAGTCGCTTCGTGTTGATGTCAACGCCCATCACCGACGCAGCGCAGACCAGGGCGATCAGCACGTTGGCAAATCCGCTGAACGTCTTGGGCACTTCCCACAGTTTTGCCACCTGCGGCCCGCCGATCAGCGCGACGATGCCGCCCAGCACCGATGCGGGCAGGAACAGCTTGCGCAGCAGCGGGATGCGGTCGCGCAGGAAATATCCGACGATGAGGAACAGCGCGTAGACCTGAAGGTCGTTGAACAGCGATTGAAGCGTCATTTTTCACAAAACTCCTTTCATGATCCCCGGTCCTAATACCCGGTTTTTACGCATAAAATCGTATCATTCCTTGACAATTATGAGAATAACTTTTAGAGTTAAATGAGCGTGAAGCGAATGCTTAATATGTTCGTTTTCGGCTTGTCATATTATTCTCCTGATTTTTGCGTGAAGTATTATATGTGAGATATGAAGATTTTTCTGAACAAAATGAGAAGGGCCTGATGGAGCTTCATAGGCACCTTCTCGTGATTTGCCAAAGGACGCAGTATAGCATTCCGCGTCAGCGTAGTTCTGATGCTATTTAACCTAATAGGAACCGCGCTGTCAGCGTCCTAGTGCGCGCACCTTTTTGCGGAACAGGACCCAGCCGGTGATATAAAAAGCGAGAGCGATCGCAAGATTCATCCAAACGGCCAACCACGGATTGGCGACGACCATCATCGGCAGCACGGATGGGACCCATGAGATGAAAACACGAACAGGCGCGCCGATCGCGCCGGCAATCTCGAGGACCATCGACTTGTTCTCAGGATCGACCATGCGCAGCAGCAGCATAGCTGTCGGCGTTGCGCCGGTTGCGTTACCGAACTGATATACGCTCTTTTCAAACCACTCGCGCTCGGAGATTCGCTTGTTGTACCAGAAGCACACGAAGTATACAAAGGCGACGATAACGATAGAAATGATCACGATCGGAATCCAGTACGATCCGAGGACCTTGAGATTGAGCGTGGAAACAGAAGTGAGGACGAGGAGCTCCATGGAGAAATTTGCCAGTGTGTTACACGTCTTACGTTCGATGTATCCGTCCGCTTTGAAAAGATGGAGGACGAACGTGACGATGACTGCTCCGATCACACCGTAGAGGACGTTTGGCAGCGACTTGAAAAACGGGACGGCTTTGCCCAGTCCCACGCACAGGTGACGGCCGATAAAAATGGCGATCATGAGCATTGCAAACTGAAAGGCCATGTTGTTGACGTTGCTGTTGTAAACAACGGTACTGCCAAGCGAGCCTCTCTGATCCTTGGGCACCAGACCTCGCTCATAGATGCTTTTCAAAGCAGCGTCAGCGGGGAGATAGGCGGCTTGATTGCGGCGCACGCCGATATTAACGATGACGGTTCCCATGACAACGGCGACTACGAGCCCAATCGTGGAAAGGATCATGCCGATGTCTGTGTAGATCGTTCCGCACCCCAGCTCCTTCATGATTGAGCCAAACGTAGCAGCCGTACCGTGACCACTCATGAATGACGCAAACGCCATCATTCCCCAGCCGGCCGGAAGGTCTTTCCAGTAGTAATGAAGGAGCAGTCCCACGAAGATTCCTAAGGCAGTCTGCCCAAAACGGTCGAACAGAGTCATGCAGAGATAGTCTACGTAAGCGGTAAAACGTTTTTTCTCAATCTTGATGCCGATGACAGTCGTAGCGACGATTAGCACGATCAGTTCGCCTGAAAACTGTTTGAATGATGCGGGGATTGTCCAAATGCCAAGGACCTGCTGACTGCCAATCAGCGCGACAAGTCCGCCAAGAACTGAGGCAGGCAGGAACAGTTTGCGGAATACTGAAACATATTCGCGCAAAAGGAAACCGGCGATAAGAAAGAGAGCATAAATCTGAAGATCGATAAACAGTGTTTTAATTGACATATTTATTACCGTCCCTCTTCATGTAATTTTGATCATTCATCAATTTCGACTTCGACTAGGGGAGCCGCGTACTGACATCCAAATAGATCACGTTCTGTAAAGGCGCCTACAGAGATGTTCCTGGGGTAGGAAAACTTCAGCGCCAGTGCTTCGGGACACTCATAGTATTCGACTTCTGCCTCATTGACTCCGCACAAACGGGCAACAAGAGAAGGCGTAAGCACACCCGAGGCGCGCACATGTTCGTATTTGTCCATGGAATCGAACATGATATCGATCGTAATCATAAATGCCCCTGCGTTCTTAGAACGAACGATGGTCGCGTATTCGTACAGTTTCATGTGCCTAGCCTCCCTACAGTTTGACATACTCGAAGCGTGCCACTTCAAGCGGATTGTCGAGTTCAATTACATGGTTCAGGCAGAACTCGTATCCTTCACCGCCTGCAACACTGGGAAGCGAGAAGGGGAAGGCCATGTTGCTCTGCAGGCCGACCCACTCAGGAATATCATGATGCAACAGCTCGTGCCAAACAAGATCTCCGATTGCGGCCGCCTTCTCCTGCGTATCGGCGACAATCTGAACAAGCACGCAGACTTCTTCGGCCTGGTACTTTTTCGACTGTCCGTAAACTTTTGCGCAGTACTGATAATTTCTGCTATGTTCCAAACCAAGGCTGGAAAGCGTCTTCTTGAAAACGGCCTCAGCAGCTCGATCGAGGAAGCTGTCGAGCTGTCTGATGATCAGTGGATCGCGGATTGAACCGAACACGTACTGTCGGTACCCTAAAAAACGGGAACCTTCAAGGCGAACGGTGTATGGAGTTTTCTCAACAGTGCTGCCGCTGACTTTGACAGCACGGTCAGAGATGGCTTCATACTTGCAGTCGCGAATATGCACGACTTCACCCGGTTCGACAAGGTCGTATGGATCGGAGGACTCGTAGAGGGCGTGTGCCGCGCAGCTGACTGGAGTGCATCTCATATCAGGGTTAGGCGGCTCGATGATGAAATCATCTTTATGAATCCAGGCGAGCATACAATCTGAGCGTGTTTTTCGTTCTGTGCAGCCAACACCGCATTCTAGAAGCTTGCCGGCATGGTAGGCGGGGCCGTACCCTAGACCAAGCATTTTGGGAACGGCGGCATAAATTGATACGTCGCTTGATCTGCCGGCAATGACAACATCAGCACCGTTATTCAGCGCTTCAATGTACGGTTCAGCTCCGAGCATGGCGACTGCGTGCGCGGTGCTGTCGATCAGTTCGCCTGTCAGCGCAGGTGCTGGATGGAGCGGCTTGATCTTCCCTGCGGCCATGTAGGCACGGAGCTGTTCCTTGCTCAGTTCTGACTTTATCACGGCCAGCTTGAAGTGAAGGTTCTGTTCCAAAGCGATTTCTTTAAGGATACTGACCATCCAGTCGACGTTTAAATCGCCGCCAGCGGTTCCTGCGGAACCGAACAGGGCAGGAATCTTCTTTTCCAGTGCTGCCGGGATGATCCTGCTTAAGTCGCGCTTTACTGCTGTGCGCGAGCGATTGGAAACCCCCTTGCCGAGACAGTACGGCCCCGAGTCCATCGATCCGCAGTCACAGCCGATGAAGTCGGGGTTCAATGCAAGTGCTTGGCGGAATGTTTCATCAGAAAAACCGCTGCCAAGCATGCCTGCAGCCGCGAGCGCAATGACCTCCTGCTTCATGTAGTACCTCCAAATTAAAGAAATATGCTGAGATTCTGGTTCAATAAATACAATCTATCATCACTTTGTCGTTTACGAAATAACGATTGTAGTTTATAATACATTAAGTAAAATCTTTATACTTGCGGAGATGACGGCACATGAACTTTTTGTGGCTTGAATATTTTGTCCAAGTTGCGAACGAGGGCAATATGTCGAGGGCGGCGGAAAAGAACCACGTATCTCTGCCCTGCGTGAGTCAGATCATCCAAAAACTGGAACGGGAAGTTGGAGTGCCGCTTTTTGAGCGCCAAAAGAATAGAATCCTGATCACAGAATATGGAAAACGTTTTCTGCAATATGCAAAAAATACGCTGACTCAGCGAGATGACGTTTTGCAGGAATTTCACAATACCGAGGGCATCAGCGGGAAAATCACTCTGTGTACGTCAAGCGTCAGAGCGGCATATCTGGCTCCGTCTCTATGGCAGCTGCGCCTAGATTATCCGGGGATCGAGGTCATTCTGATCGATAAGGATATGCCGTATGAAGAACGCATCGATACTCTTCGCAGAGGAGAAGCTGATTTCATCGTTGCGGAAGAAAGGCGGCTGGATGCTGATTTTATACAGGTTCCCCTATGTCTTGAGTATTATTACATCGTACTGAGCCGGGAATCAGATATGTACCAGCGTCATTTCCCGGACGGAAATATACCTGAAAAGATCAGCCTGAAGGAATTTGCGTCTGAACCTATCCTGCTCTCACGTGCAGGAACGAAAATACGCCAGAGGATTGATAAGATTTTTTCTGATTTGGGAGTCTCTCCATCCAGCACATTCACATGCAGCTCGCTGCTCGTGAAGGAAGCTTTAACGGAGCGTGGACTAGGATACATGGTCAAGAATTATCCAGAGGGCTTTTCATATTATTTGAAACGCTCTGACCTCTGCTACATTCCAATCGATCACCCACAAGCATCGCTGCAGCTAGCGCTGATCTGGCGCAAGGGGTTTTACATCTCGTATGCGCAGCAGCTTTTCATAGAAGCCATAAAAAAATGCCTTTCCCAAAATGAAGATCAGCAGCTGTAACTGCAATAAAAAAGCAGAAAGCGCCGAAAAGCGCTTTCTGCTTTTTTATCTTGCTCTAATCGATCGACGCGAAGAACTCTTCCGGCGGCGGGGTGCGGCGCCTTTGGGCGAAGTCGAGGAGGGTCCTGACGAGCAGCGGCACGGCGGGGTTGATCGTTTTTTCCGGGGAGCAGAGCAGCACCACGCGGGGCGACTCGGGGGCCTTGATGTAGTAGATGAAGTGGTCGGGCACGCCGTCTTCGACGGCGACGTTCAGCCGGGCCAGGGTGTCGTAGGTGAAGACGGCGGCGAATTTGCAGTAGGGCAGGCTGAGCAGGTTTTCGTAGTCGGCGAAGCTGATGATCGAGGCGTTGTGCGGCGCATGACGGGCGAGGAAGGCTCGTCCGCTGCGCGAGGCCCGCGAGCTGCTGAAGACGCAGGGGATGCGTTCCAGCAGGCCGGAGCCGAGCACCTGCTCGCGCTGCGCTCTCAGGGGCAGCTGCATGAAGCTGCGGATGGTCTGGCCGGGGGGCAGGATGGTCTCGACGGCACTGCGCGGCAGGGTCATGCAGAACCAGCCTTCTTCGAGCACGGCGGTGCGCACGGTTGCCGGCAGGGCGGCGTCGAGAGGCGTGACGATCACGTCCAGCTCGTTCTCGACGAGTTTCTGCTCCAGCTCGAAGCGGTGTGTGCTGATAAACATGTTCAGCCTGATCTTGGGATGCTCTGCGGCGAACTGGGTGAGCGCCTCGGGCAGGATGGTCATCGAGCGGGTCATCGTGGTGCCCAGGCGGATGGCGCCGGTGTAGCGCAGGCGGATCTCGTTCAGCTCATCCGAAAGGCGTTCCTCGCGCTTCAGCATCGCTGTGGCGTAGTTGTAAAAGTGCTGCCCTTCGGGGGTGAGGACGAGGCCGGTCCTGCGGCGCTCGAAGAATCGGGCGCGATAGTGCTCTTCCAGTTTGGCGACGGCGCTGGAGAGGGCCTGCTGGGACACGCCCAGCTTCTGAGCCGCGCGCGTCAGGCTGCGCTCCTCGGCGGCGGTCTTGAAATAGCGAAGTTTGTCGAGCGGCATGACGTTCACCTCCACAGCCGTTCATTTCTGCTTCGATTATATCACGCGCGCCGTGCTATAATGGCCGCGGTCACAATCACTCATGAAAGGCGGCATGAAAACATGATCGAGACAGAGCAGTTCGACGCAGTCGAGCTCCGCGCCGGCACGATCGTCGAGGCGGACGTGAACAGAAAGGCCCGTCACCCCGCCTATAAGCTGAAGATCGACTTCGGCCCCGAGCTGGGCATCAAAACGTCTTCGGCGCAGATCGCGGCGCTGTACCGGCCGGAAGACCTGATCGGGCGGCAGGTGATCTGCTGTGTCAACCTCGCGCCGATGCATATCGGCAGCGTCAAAAGCGAGGTCCGCATCCTCGGTACGGAGTCGAAGCAGGGCGTCGTGCTTCTGGTCCCCGAACAGCCGGTCGAAAACGGCGACCGCGTGTTCTGATGGGGCGCGGCATGGAAAAGAACGTGAGGGACGAGCGCACGCGAGGCGTGCTCTTCATGATCGTTGCCGGGCTGACGTGGGGGTGCAGCGGCACGATCTCGCGCTTTGCGCCGGCCTCGGCGCTGGCCAGTCCTCTGTCGCTGGGATGCGCGCGCGTGGGGCTGGGCGGGGCGATGCTGTGTCTGCTCTCGCTGGCGCTGCGGCGGAACGCGAAGTTTTTGTGCAAGCGCGACGCACTGTGGGCCGGCGCGTGCTGCTGCGCCAATCAGATCGGCTTTTTCATGGCGATGGACTCTGTCGGCGTGGCGCTGGGCACGATGATCGTCATCGGCTCGTCGATCGTCATGGCCGGCCTGTTCGGCGCGCTTTTGGGCGAACGTCCCAGTCCGCTGTGGCAGGCGGCGGCCGTGCTCGGCATCGCCGGCAGCGTGCTGGCGGCCTCAGGCGGCACATCCGCCGCGTTCCGGCTCGACGGGCTGCTGTTCGGGCTGCTGGGCGGGCTGGGCTATGCCAGCATCGGCGTTTTTCTCAGGCGCCTGGGACGGGCAGGGCTGTCGCCGACGGAGAGCAACGGCGCGGCGCTGCTGTACGGTTCTCTGTTTCTGCTGCCGCTGGCGCTGCGCGGCGATTTTCGCTGGATCGCGACTGCGCGCGGGCTGACCAGCGCCCTGGCGCTCGGCTTTTTCCCTACCGCTGTGCCGTATTTCTGCTTTGCTTCAGCGCTCTCGCGCATCTCGGTGGCGCAGAGCTATGCCATCAGCCTGCTCGAACCGGTCACCGCCGCGCTGCTGGGCATCTTCCTCCTCGGCGAGTCGGTGACGCCCGTGCAGGCGGCCGGCATGGCGCTGGAAGCGGCCTGCATGGTGCTGTCAAGCTGGGACGCGGTGCGGAAAAAGCAATGAGGAATGAGTAATTAGTAATTAGTAATTAGTAATTAAAACCATAAACCCTCAAGCCCAACAACAATGACCGGGTCGGATCGGGACTTGGGGGACATAAAAGCAACGCGGAGCGCTGATCTCATTTTTCAGCGCTCCGCGTTGCTTATTCTACTATTTTCTCAGATTTCCTGTGCGTTGGTCAAATACTGCATAATGGGATTTAATCAGCGTCTCCTTAATTGCGCGTATCACTTGCGCACAACGGAGATACGCTGCTGGATGTGGTCGCCCTTTGTGGCCTCGTCGATCATAGCGATGGCATAGTCGGCATAGCTGATGATGCTCTCGCCCTTGCTGTTCAGCGTCAGTTCCTCGCCGCCGAGGATATACTGGCCGCTGCGCTCTCCTTCCGCTTGAAAATCACCGGCAGGGCTGATATACGTCCACTTGACGTCCTTACGCTCCCGAAGCTCAGAAAGCGCCTTTGCCTGCGCTGAGGCGAGCGGCTTGAAGACATCGGGGAAGCCGGGGCCGTCGAACACCTGCGCGGTGTGCTCCGGGTTGACGTACAGACTGCCAGCGCCGCCGACGATCAGCAGGCGCGTGTCTGTGCCGCTGAGAATATCGCACAGGTGCTTCAGTGTCGTGCTATGCTGGTCGAGCGTTTCGGGCGTCCATGCCCCAAAAGCATCTACGACCACATCGAAGCCGGAGAGATCGGCGGCGGTCAGATCCATAAGGTCTTTCGTCAGCACCTTTGCCGCTTCGGTCTTGTTCTCCCCACGCACGACGGCAGTGACATCCAGCCCACGGGAAACAGCTTCCTTAACGACGAGCTTACCTGCTTTGCCATTAGCACAAACAACTGCAAGTTTCATCTTAAATGTACCTCCAGAAGTGATTGATAGTTGTAATGCTCTCGCTTACAATTTAACTATAGCACGCGTTTGTTGTAATGTCAATACCTACAACGAGATTGTTCCAAAATCTTGTATTGCGGTGTAATTCTTGACATTACATCGTCTTTTTGATAGCATCGGCCTATGGAGATGATGAGAATGCAATTTTCCACAAGGCTTCCCGTTGCTTGTCATATATTATTATGTATTGCCATATTTGACGGGCAGTATAAGACCACTTCGACTTTTCTTGCGGACAGCGTAGGTATCAATCCTGTGATCGTGCGGAACACGCTCGGACAGTTAAAAGTTGCGGGGCTTGTCCGGGTAGAGGCGGGCGTCGGCGGCGCGTCGTTGGCGAAAGCCCCGAAGGACGTTACGCTGCTCGACGTTTTCCGTGCTGTCGAGGAGAAAGAGGCTTTGTTTCACTTTCACGAAAATCCCAATCCGAATTGTCCGGTGGGGCGCAACGTCCACGCGGTTTTGAGCGGGCAGCTTCGCGCTGTGAATGACGCGATGGAGCGTCAGTTGCAATCAGTCACGCTGCAAATGCTGATTGACGAAACGGAAAAACGTATCGCCGCACAGGGCGCTTCGGAATAACAGAATAATTTCCGTCGGGTAACTGCTCCGGGCGGTTTTTTTTATCTTTCACAAGTGAACTGGGTTGATTATCTAATACTGTTTTCCGTTAAAACGGCTCACGTACTTTTAGCCGTTATATAGTGCCTGCGTCGTGCCGAAAAACGCATGAGACGGCGTGGGTGAATTAAACAGCGTCTCCTTAATCAATGGTTCCCAAAAACGGCGCGCCGGGAAGCGTACTTCCCGGCGCGCCGAAATCATATCCGCTGTTCTTTTGTTTTCCTTTGTGCCTTCGTGTCGGCTTTGAACTAAAAACTTACCAGCTCAGGCAGAACGCGGCTTTCGCGCTCAGGTTGCGGTCGTGGCGTCCTTGCTCAAGCTCCAGGCCGAAGTTGGCCGTCCAGCTTTTGCCGAGCACCCATTCGCCCTGAGCGCCGGCGACGAACAGATTGCGGTCAAACGAGCGGGCGCTGCTCTTCCAGCCGCGCCGCGTGCCGCTCAGGCGCGTCCACACAGCGGGATCGTCGCCGGAGAAGACGCGCTTGTAGCCGAGCGTGAAGCCGAAACGGCCGTCCTTCATGGCGCGCTCCATCGTCCAGCCGACGGTACCGGCGCTGTACAGCTTCGTGAAGCTGTCGCTGTGCAGCGGGACGCCTGCGCCGCTTTCGCGGGAGGCGTTCTGCTGGTAGCGCGTCAGCTGCAGCACGGCAAACGGCTTGTGGTGCCACGTCTTGTTCGGCGTGAGGTCGCGCGAGAAGCGCAGGCCCAGCTCCTGCGTGGCGCTGTGATAGCGCGACTGCGTCTGCTGTCCTCCCTGCGTGCCGTAAGCGACCGTCTTTTCGTTCTCGTGCGTCTGGCGTCCGATCGCCGCGTGCAGAGTCAGCTCGTTCTGTCCGGTTTTGTTGACGGCGTACACGCCGAACCGCCAGTCCTTCACCTTGTGTCTGTTCCACGACGCGCCGCCCAGGCCCCAGCTGTCGTGTCCGTACTGGCCGAGGATGCCGACGGTCCAGTTCCGTCCCGTCTGCCAGTCGGCGCCGAGCGTGAAGCTGTAGCCGCTGCCCTTGATCGCGCCGCTGTCAAAGCGGCTCCAGTCCTTGTCGGCCTTATACCAGTAATGCGCCTTTCGCGGTTCGAGCGGCTCCAGGTCGTTCAGCCAGCCCGAACGGGCGCGCACGGCCTTGCCGATGCGGTCGCTCCGCATGGTCAGCACGGCGGCGTCGGCGGCGGGATTCTCGGCGATGCCGGCGATGGCGGCTTTACCTGCTCCGCCGCTCAGGCTGAGCAGAGAGTTGCTGTACTCGCTGTCGGAAGAGGCGATCGCGCCGAGCACGGCCTTTTCGGCGTCGGTCTCGGCTGCGCTCTCATCGAGATCGAGGACGAGCCACGCGCTTGCGTCATCGTGATCCAGCTCGCTGATCGTGAGGAAGTCGGTGAAGCTGTCGCCGGCCTTCTGTGCAAACGCGCCTTTGATGCCCTTGTCTCCGGTGAGGAACGTGTATTTGGCGCCCCGCTTGTACGATCTGCCGTCAAGGGGCGCGACGCTGGAGCCGTCGATGATCGCGCTCATGCCGCTGACGGCGATCTTCAGCGCCGTGGACTGGTCGGCCAGCTCGATGCCGAAGGTGCCGTCGCTGACGAACTGCGGCGTGCCGAGGATGCCGTAGATCTCCATATCCTTGTCGCCGGGCCGGATCGTGCCGTGATTGGTGAACAGGCCGGTCTTCGCGCCGAGGGGCGTACCGTCGGCGTCGGTCGTCTTCTGGTCGAAGATGTCGTACGTGCCGCCGATCAGCGTGGCGCCTTTATCGACCGTGACGGCGGACACGTCGGCCAGTCCGCTGTAGGTCAGCGAGCCGCTCTTCACGTTCATGAACATGTTGGTTGCGCCGAGGATGTTGCCGGCATAGCTCACGTCGCCCTTGAAGTTGAGGTTGGTGAACAGGTCGTCGATGGGAGCTTCGTAAGGATACTTTTTGCCGTTGTACTGGATCTGCAGCTTGGAATCGATCGCTTTCTCCTTGGTGATCTTGTCGAGAGTCTGGATCAGATCCTGCAGCTGAGTCCTGATATACTCCTCAGTCTCTTTGTCCTTCGCGGAGGAGGCGATGGCCTTTTCGAATTCATCGGAAGCGTCGGGGTTTGTTTCCTTGATCGGGCCGTCGTAAGCGCTGCCGGCAAAGTGCTTCCAGTCGCTGCCGATGTCGCCCTCGATCTTCGCGCCCGACAGGATGTTGATGTTTTTCACAAACGCGTTCTTGCCGATGTAGATGGCGTAGTCGCTGCCGGAGACGGTGCCGGAGAGGTTGTACTCCCTGACGAGCGGGCCGTCCAGCTCAGGCAATTTTTTCAGGCTGAGGTTTTCCGCATCTTCGATCTTGCCCGTCTTCTCGGACACCGTGCGGCCGTAGCGGATGTACGAGCCTCGGTATTCGTCGTACGCGCCGTTGGAACTGGAGCCGAAGTCGAAGCGCACGCCCGTGCCGTCCTCGCCGTCGGCCCTGACCGTGCCCTTCTGGTCGAAGACGTGATTTTTGCCGTAGGCGAAGAGCACGCCCGCGCCGTTCACGCCATTGCCCGTGATCGTGCTGCCCGCGTCGAGAGTCAGTCTGTTGTTTGTGCCGTCAACGCGCACGCCGGCCGCGCCGGCGCCGTCGGCAAGCAGATCGGCCGCCTGCGTGACCGTGTTGTTGGAGCCGTAGATGTGCAGTCCGATGCCGAGCGGTGCGGTGCTGGGCGTGCCGTCAAGATACGCCGTGCCGGCAGCATTGCGCTCAAAGTAGCCCTGCGTGTTCGTGAGCGTGTTCCCGTCGGTGTAGATCGAACGTCCGAACCACTTGCGGCGGTCGAGCGTATAGCCGATGTCCTGCATCACGGCCAGTTCCACTTCCATGAACGACGTGTAGTTGGAGTAGACATCGTGGGCCATCATGCCCTTGGACTGGATGTGGCTCAGCTCCGGCCGGCCATTCTCCCAGCCGTTGATGCGCAGGCCGCTGACGCCGTCGAACGTTTTGCCGCCGAGCGCTTCGGTGACGTGGTCGCCGATGAAGTAGGCCTTGCCCGTGCGTTTGCCGTCTTTCCAGGCCTCAGCTTCGACCGCGGTGAGGATGAAATAATCGCTTTGCTTCAGTTTTCCTCCCGCAAGCTCATTACGGCGGTTGAATTCGCGAGGCGTGATGATCTCCATGCCGGGTCTGGCGGGGTTGAGGTTTTCGTCGACAAGATGTAGGGTATATGAGTCGGCGCGCGTCTGCTCGGGCGCAAACCTGATCTGCATCAGACCTTCGCGGTCCTTCTTTAGTTTTCCGGCGCTGTCAAAAACCCCCGCGCGGGACGCAATGATACCGAGCGCGTGCCCCAGCTCGTGGCGGAACGTGCCGTCGAGGTCGGCGGCCTCTTCGCCGTCGGGCAGGGTGAACAGTTCCCCCGTCCACCAGCCGCGGTCTCCTGGCTCGCGGACCGCGGCGAAGTTTTCGCCGAGGGTGAGCTTTGCGAAGCTGTAGTTGTCGAAACGCCTGCCGTTCAGCCAGGCGACCTCGTTCTTATCTTTCGTGGCGCTCAGCGGATCGACGTCGGAAAAGACGCGGCCGCTCTGGAACGCTTCGATCCAGGCATCGGTATATTTATCTTCTCCGTTCACATAATTGTACTGCGAGGCGCTGGCGTTCGCAAACTGTTCAATGCCGTGGACATAAACGTCGAGCGGCTTTTTCACGTTCGCGCCCTTGCCGAGCACGTCGGCCCAGTACTGCAGGCCTGAGGCGATGCCAGCCTTGTGGTAGTCGCTCAGCGTGTAAGGCACTTGCACCTTGCCGGTGTCCTCGTCCTTCTCCGGCTCAAAGAGGCCGGTGTTCTCGCTTTTATCCAGATAGTGCACTGAGAACAGGTCTTTGCCATCGCCGATGATCGTCTTTGTATCCCTGGTCTCGACGGCGGCGGCCGGAGATGCCAGTCCGAGCAGGAATGCCGACAGCGCCAGTGCTTTTGCCGTGCGTCTTTTCGCGTACTTCACAACGGTTCCTCCCCGCAGGATTGTGGATTCGTGCTTTTTGAAACGCGCCGGAATCATTCCTGCGCACTTCGATTTTATATTTCTGAATTATAGCGCATGATTGCTTTTTTCGCAACCCGCAGAGGCAGAGAGTGAAGGGAAAGTTTTGATTCAAAGCCGGCACGAAGGCACAAAGACACGAAGACACAAAGGAAAACTTTGGGAAAATACTTATGAGCGCACGCATCACCTGAGAGCGATACGGCGCGTTTTTCTGCCTGTGTGATTTTTAAAGGAACGTTTTGAACAGGACTTGCCTTGACGAAACGGCGCTGTTTAGATATAGTAAAAATGTACGAAAATGCCAAAAGTAAGAAAATACAGGAAGGAGAGACGTTTATGAGCGAAAAGATCACGGCCGTGAGCGGAGAAAATCGTTTTCTCCTGCTGCAAAGGCTTGTCGCCGGTCTTGTGCTCGGCACCGCCTTCGGACTGGCGATGCAGTGGGCGCGCCTGCCGCTGCCCGTCAGCATCGCCGTCACGTTCAACGGCCTGTTCAGGGAGTTCCTCGATTACAGCGTGCCGCTGCTCGTGCTCGGCTATGTCACCTCCGGCATCGCCGGACTGGGGCACGGCGCGGGCAAGGCGCTGGGCGCGACGCTGCTGCTGTCGGCCGTCATGCTCGCCGTTGCCGGATTCATCGCCTTCGGAGTCGGTCACGCGGCGCTGCCGCATCTTCTGCCGCGCGGCTCGAAGGTCCTGCATTTCAACGCCGAAAGCGGCGCAGCCGTTCAGGCGCTCTTCATGATCGACATCCCTCCCATCATGGACAGCATGAGCGCCACGCTCACCGCCTTCATCCTCGGCGCGGGCATCTCATCAACGAGCCACTCCGGGCTGCGCAGCGCCGTCGCGGGACTGGAGAAGATCGTCGATCTGCTCGTGCGGCGCGTCATCGTGCCGTGCCTGCCGTTCCACGTCTTCGGCATCTTCGCCGAGCTGGCCTATTCGGGGACCGTGTTCCGCGTCATCCGCACGTTTTCGGGCGTCATCATGCTGATCGTCGCGATGCAGAACGCCTTTCTGCTGCTGGAGTACATCGCGGCGGGCCTGTTCGCCGGCAAAAATCCCCTGACGATGCTCAAAAACGCGCTGCCCGCCTACGTGGGCGCGCTGGGAACGCAGTCGTCGTCGGCCGTCATCCCCGTGTCGCAGGCCTGCGCCGTGCGCAACGGCGTCAGCGACGAGATGGCCAGCTTCCTCTGCCCGCTGTGCGCTTCCAGCTACCTGCCCGGCTCGATGTTCACGCTCACCATCGGCGCCGTCGCCATCCTGACGCTGAAAAACGGCGTCATGCCCACGTTTGCCGACCTGCTGCCGTTCATCCTGCGCCTGGTGCTCGTCGTCATCGTCGCGCCCGGCGTGCCCGGCGGCGCTGTGACCGCCGCGGCGGGGCTGTTCAAAACGCAGCTGGGCTTCAGCCCCGGCCTGATGGCGCTGTTCACGGCGTTCGACATCGCCCAGGACAGCTTCGAATCGGCCTGCAACTCCGCCTCCGACGGCGCCGCCGCCGTCTTCCTCGAAGCGGTCTTCCGCCGCAGCGAAAAGCGCCAAAAGCGCGCTGCCTGATCCAGTTCCGCGTGGAACAAAACGAATAAACATAAGCCGCTGGCCGGATCCACTCCAGCCGGCGGCTGTGTTTGTACAGGATTGTTTACGCGGTCGCTGCCTTTTTGCGGCGCACGAGGGGCGCGAACAGTGACCACAGCACCGAAGCGGCGGCGATCAGGCACAGCACGGTGCTGATCTTGGAGTTGGTGAACACGCCGAGATAGCTGCCCTTGGAGACGATCAGGGCGCGGCGCAGATTGGCCTCCATGATGAAGCCGAGCACGAAGCCCAGCACGGTGGCAGCGTGCGGCAGCTTGCCCTTTTTCATGAAGATGCCGACGATGCCGCAGATCAGCACGACCTGGATGTCGAAGATCTCGCCGGAGTAGGCGTAGGAGCCGGTGAACACCAGCGCGACGATCACGGCCAGCAGCGCCGACTTGGGGATGTTGGCAATGCGCACGGCAAAGCGGATGCAGATGTAGCCGGCCAGCAGCATCAGGATGTTGGCGACGAACAGCGCCGTGAAGATGCTGTAGGGGATCTCCGGCTTGTCGACGAAGAGCATGGGGCCGGGCGTGACGTTGTGGATCATGAACGCGCCCAGCATGATGGCCGTCGAGTTTGAACCGGGGATGCCGAGGGCCAGCAGGGGCACCATCGCGCCGCCGGTGACGGCGTTGTTGGCCGACTCCGGCGCGACGACGCCGAGCGGGTTGCCCTTGCCGAATGAGTCGGGGTCTTTGCTGGACTTCTTCACGAACGAGTAGGCCAGGAACGAGGCCACGGTCGCTCCGGCGCCGGGCATCGCGCCGATCAGCACGCCAAGTGCGGCGCACAGCGTGCCCCACGGCAGCCACTTTTTCAGATCGGCCAGGCCGGGGACGGTCAGGTCGATCTTTTTATGCTCGGCCGTGTCGCCGACGGTGCCGCTCATCGACTGGTTGAACACTTCGGTAAGGGCGAACAGGCCCATCATCAGCGGGATCATCTTCAGACCGTCGGAGAGCGAGAGCACGTCGAAGGTCAGGCGCGGACAGCCGGCGAACGGGTCGAAGCCGATCGTCGAGAGCAGCATCCCGAACAGGCCCGCCCAGATGCCCTTGAGCACGTTGTCCTCGCCGAGCGAGCAGACCAGCGTCAGCCCCATGGCCGCGAGCGCGAAGTATTCCGCCGGGCCGAAGGCGAGCGCCACGGACGAGAGCGGGATAGCGATGAACATCAGCGCCACCGCGCCGACCATGCCGCCGAAGACGGAGGAGAACAGCGAGGCGTAGAGGGCTTTGCCCGTCTCGCCCTTGCGGTGAAGTGCGTAGCCGTCGAACACGGTGCAGGCGGCGGCGTTGGTGCCCGGCGCGCCGATGAGCACGGCCGGGATGGAGCCGCCGTATTCGCCGCCGCAGTACACGCCGGCCAGCAGCATGATAGCGACGACGGGATCCATGCCCCAGGTGAACGGCAGCAGCAGCGCCATGGCGATCGTGGCGTTGATGCCGGGGATCATGCCGCCGACGGTGCCCCAGAGAACGCCCACTCCCAGCATCAGCAGCGACTGCCACTGCATCACGTATTTCAGTCCCAGCAGGATATTAGACATCGTGTCGGCCTCCTTAGATCAGCTCTTCGAGGAAGCCCAGCGGCAGACTGACGTTGAGGCCCCAGTAGAAGATCGCGAACAGCACGGCGGTGGTCAGGAGCGACGTTTTGATGATACGCGGCGCGCGGCGTTCGCCGACGATGACCATCACGGCGGCGATCAGCGGCGGCATCGAAAGCGGATAGCCGAGGTAGGGGAGCGCGGCGATGAAGACGCAGCCGCAGGCGACGATCAGCGCCACAGGGCGGAAGGCCCGCAGGCTGAATGTGGTCCCTTCGCCCTTGTTTTCTTTCAGGCGCAGCAGCAGCGCGGCGATGATGTGGATGGCGCCGATGCCGATCATGCCCCAGGCGAGGATGCGGGGCAGCGCTGTCGGCCCGGCCGGGTCCATCGACTGCACGTCGGCGAGTTCCTGAATGCCGAACAGCGCGACGGCGCCGACGAGGATGGCGACGAGGCCGAAGATCCAGTCATTTCTTTTGAACACCGAAGATCGTTCCTTTCCACGCGCCTTCGTCAGCAGAGGACGAAGGCTGCCGGTATTTGTCGTAGCTGTATGAAGGTATCCCGCGTGAGGCTTTGACGCGCCTTTCGCGGGAGCGGTATTCTCGGTCAATGGATATGAAACAGGCGGCCGGACGCAGAAAGATCGTGCAGTCCGGCCGCCTGTGAGTACGTTATTGCCTGTTTTCCGGGAGCGGTCCCCGGTGTGGAACTGGTACTGCCGGACGAGTTATTTCTTGAGCGTGGCGAGCGATTCCTTGACCTGTTCGGTCTGCTTGGCGAGGATCTTCACGAAGTCTTCACCCTCGGCCCAGGCGGGAACGAGGCTGTTCTGCTCATAGAAGGCCTTGAAATCGGGATCGTCCATCGACTCTTTGAGAGCCGCGGCCAGCTTGTCCTTGATGACCTGAGGCGTGCCCTTGGGGACGAAGATGCCGCGCAGCTTCTCAAGCACCGCGTCGGGATAGCCGCACTCGGCCACGGTGGGGATGTCGGGCTCGGCCGCCAGCTTGTTGAAGGTGGCGAGGATCTTCAGCTTGCCGGCCTTGTAGGCGGAAAGGATCTCGGCATACTCGCCGACGCCGGCCACGACGTGGCCGCCGAGGATGGAGACGACGCCGTCGCTGCCGCCTTCAAACGGGACGATGGAGATCTCGCAGCCGGCTGCCTTCATCAGTTCGCGGGCGCCGATGAACTCAAGGTTTCCGGCCGTGCCGCCGGCAAAGGTGACTTCGCCCGGGCGCTTTCTGGCGTCGGCGATCAGGTCGGCCAGCGTCTTGTAGGGCGCGTCGGCAGAGACGAAGATGCAGATGGCGTCGATGAACATGCGGGCGACGGGGTCGAACGACTCGTAGTTGAACGGCATCTTGTTGATGACGGGCGAGGCGACGACAGTGGACGAGACGCCGAGCACGGTGTAGCCGTCGGGCTTCGACTTGCGGACTCTGTTCCAGGCGTTGGCGCCGGAAGCGCCGGTGACGTTGTTGACGATGACGGAGGTGCCGAACTTCTTCTCAAGGAAGCGTGACAGAGCGCGCAGATAGAGGTCGCCGCCGGAGCCGACCTTGGAGTGCCAGATCAGTTCGACGGTCTTCTCGGGCCATTTGGCGGGGTCCGCCGCGAGGCCGGGAAGGGCTGTGAAGAGCGTCATGGAAACGACGAGAGCCAGAAGCGCGATTGCAAACTTTTTCATAGTGAATCCCCCTTTTGGATAATCTGTTTCTGCCAGTGATGCCCCGTGGTACGCCGCTAATGTTTCTTCCGCTGCTCGTTGAGAAGCTCGATAAGGCCCCCTTTGCTAATGTATTTCTGAATGAATTCAGGGAACGGCTCGAACGAATACTGTTTGCCCGTCGTCTCGTCGGCGATGACGCCGCGCTCGAGATCGACGCTGAGCGAATCTCCTTCGGCGCACTCGTCAGATGCCTGCGTGCAGACGATGACGGGGATGCCGAGGTTGATGCAGTTGCGGTAGAAGATGCGCGCGAACGACCTGGCGATCACCGCGCCCACGCCTGCGCCCTTCAGCGCCAGCGGCGCGTGTTCGCGGCTGGAGCCGTAGCCCATGTTGTCGCCGGCGATGATCACATCGCCCGGCTTGGGCTGTGCCGCGAAGCCGGGACGGACGTTTTCGAGCACGTGCTTGCCCAGCTCGGCGGGGTCGGTCAGGACCATGTACTGAAACGGCAGGATCTCGTCGGTGGCGAGGTTGCTGCCGAACTTCCAGGCTGTGCCCTTCATGCTTATTCACGTCCTTTCAGGTACTCGCGCGGATCAACGATTTTCCCGGCTACGGCCGCAGCCGCGACTGAGGCAGAGCTGCCGAGGTAGACGGTCCCGCCCGCACCCATGCGGCCGGACATGTTGCGCGGCGAGCAGCTGATGCAGGTCTCGCCGGGGGCGAGGATGCCCATGTCGTGACCGCCGCAGGCGCCGCACGTCGGCGCGCAGATCACCGCGCCGGCGTCGTGCAGAGACGCGATATAGCCCAGGTGCAGCGCCTTGTTCCAGATCTCGCGCGAAGCGGGCGAGACGAGCAGGCGCACGCCCTCATGAACTTTGCGTCCTTTGAGGATGCGGGAAGCGATCTCCAGGTCCTTGAGTAGGGCGCCGGAGCAGGAGACGATGGCCGCCTGCTGCACGGCGATGTTTTGCGGCGCGACCTCTTCGACGGGCCTTGCGTTTGTGGGCAGCGGCGGCACGGCGATATTCGGGCCGATGGCGCTGGCGTCGACCGTGACGACGGCCTTATAGCCTTCGTCCGGCGTATCTTCGTCGGCAAAGAGGGCGTTTTTCGCGCCCATTTCCATGGCCAGCACGCAGCACATGGCGCGCTCTTCGAGCGTGAATGAGCGGCAGACGGGACCGTGGAACTCGACGGCGCAGTAGTTGGCTCCGTCGGGACCGAACTTGGAGAGGATGACGTTCATCACGTCGCGGGCGTCGACGCCGAAACCGAGCGTGCCGTTGACGACGACTTTGACCGTCTCGGGCACTCGGAACCAGAGCTTGCCGGTGACAAGCACCGAGGCCATCTCTGTGGCGCCGATGCCGGTGGCAAAGGCGCCAAGCGCGCCCTCGCCGGTGGTATGCGAGTCAGTGCCGACGACGATCAGCCCCTTTGCGGCAATGCCTTCTTCGAGCATGACGGTGTGACTGATGCCGCAGCCGCAGTCGTAAAACCTCTTCACGCCCCACTCGCGCGCGAACTTGCGCATCGAGTCGTGATGCTTCACGGCCTTGACGGACGTGGACGGGCTGTGATGGTCGATGAAGAAGACGACTTTATCGGGGTCCCATACGGACGGCTGGACGATGTGATGAAAGTGGTCGATGACGAGCCCGGCGTTGTTGTCGTGGATCATGGCGCGGTCCACGTTCACCTCGACGATCTCGCCGGCGTGTGCTTCAGCGCGGCCTGCGCCACGGGCGAGGAGCTGTTCGGTGAGTGTCATCGCTTATCCCTCCAGTTTTGCTGCAAGCGCGGCGTAGAATGCCGAGTGGATGGCGTCCATGGCGTCGCCGCCCTTTTGGGCGTTGCCCGCGAAGATCACGTTGGCGCCTGCAAAACGCTCGGCCAGCTTCGCGTCGGGCTTGTAGCCGCATGCGAAGACATAATGGAAGGAGCCGGGGACGCGGTGCTGTCCGTCTTTGTCGGTGAAGGTGAATCCGTCCGGAGCGATCGAGCTGATCAGGCTGTTGCCGTAGTGCGTGAGGCTTGCTTTGGCAAAGCGCTCCTTCATGAAGTGCCAGCGGGCGATGCCCTGAACGGCCTCAGGCGGGCGCACTTCGTTGCCGGCCATGATCACGCGCTTGCCTTTGGCGATCAGCGAATCGGCCACTTCATAGCCGACGAGACCGTCGCCGATGACGACCCAGTCGCTGCCGTCAAGCTCGGCGGCTTCGAGGACATCGGTCGCGAGGCAGGTCTTGACATTGCCGTGAGCGATGGGCGGCACGATGGCCGGCGCGCCGACGGCGACGACGACCAGGTCCCAGTTGCCGGCGGGCACGGCGTCGCAGGCGCTGTTCAGTTTGATCGTCACGCCGCGGGAAGCCAAAACTTTCTCGTAATACTCGATCAAAAAGCGGTAATCGGCCTTGCCGGGGGCCATCGAAGCGTAGCGGAACAGGCCGCCGATGCGGTCTGATTTTTCAAATACGGTCACGTCAGCGCCGCGCAGAGAGAGCACATTGGCGGCCTCCATGCCTGCCAGCCCGGCGCCGATGACACAGACCTTTTTGCCCATGCTGTCGCGGGGGATGACGATCTCGTCTTCACAGCCGGTGAGCGGATTTTGCAGGCAGCGGCAGATGTCTTTCGTCTGCTCGCGGCGGGTGCGGCAGCCCTGATTGCAGCCGATGCAGCGGCGGATGATGACGCTGTCGTCGCTGAGCGAGCGGGCCCAGTCGCCGTCGGCGAGGTTGGCACGCCCCACGGCGATGAAATCGGCATCTCCGTCTTCGATCATCTTTTCGCCCGTCTGCCAGTCGACGACGCGGCCGACGACGATAACGGGGATGCGCAGCGCGGCTTTGAGCGTCTTGCCCAGATAGGCCAGGTGTCCCTGCGCGATCTCGGCGGGCGGGCATTCCCATTCCTCGCTGGCGGGCATGCCTGCCGAGAGGTGGATGGCGTCGCAGCCGGCGTCTTCCATGATGCGGCAGATCCTGACGGTGTCGTCGATCATGCGTCCGCCGGGGATGCGCTCTTCTCCGCTGATGCGGAGCACGACAGGAAAGTCGCCGCACAGCTCTTTGATGCGGCGGATCATCTCAGCCACAGAACGGGCGCAGTTTTCAAGCGTGCCGCCGTACTGGTCGGTGCGGGTGTTGAGCAGCTGCGACAGCAGCAGGGCGACTTCGTGTCCATGCGCGCCGTGGATCTCGACGCCGTCGAAGCCGGCTTTTTTCGCACGGACGGCGCCCTGCGCGTAGGACTCGATCAGGGCCTGCAAGTCGGCGGTGGAGAGCTCGAACGGAGAGCCGTCAAAGCCGGCGCGGCCGAACTGGATCTTGGAAGGATGGAGCTGGCAGAAGACTTTCGCGCCTCGCTCGTGCAGGGCGTCGAGCAGCGGCTTCCACTGCGCGATGCGGTCGTCGCCGGCGAGCGAGCCGCGGGCGCGCTTGTTGGCGCCGTGCGGGTTGGCGGGTATGACGAAGGCGCCCATACCGGCTTCGGCGCGCTTGGAGAAGAAACGGATCATCTTCTCGGTGATCTCGCCGTTTTTGCCGGAGTAGTACAGGCACATCGAGGGCTGGATCAGGCGGTTGCGCAGCTCGACGCTGCCGATCTTCGCCGGTGTGAGGATGAGCTTAGTCATCGCAGCATTCACCGCATTTTTCTTCGAGCATCTTTTTCATCAGCGCGCAGCCTCGGCGGGTGTTGAAGATGCCGCAGGTGCAGGGCTTGGCGATGATGCGCGCGCCTTCTTCGATCGTGATCTTGCCCTCTTTGATCTTCTTGATGACGGACTCGACCAGGCCGGCGGCGATCAGCGAATGTCCACACATCGTCGTCATTTCAAGGATCTCGCGTTTGGGGAGCAGCTCGGTCTTGCCGTAGATGCCCAGCGACAGCGTGGCGGTGTGCGGATGAAGGCCGCACTCGTGCGCGATGTCGACGACCTCGTCGATAAGGCCGCTGACGACGGTGGAGATGCCGATTTGCTCTTCCTTGGCCTTTTTCAGCACGCCGGCGACGGCTTCGCGGTCGGCAAACGTGGCGATCACGCCATAGGAGTTGTCGAGCGTCTTGGCGTATTCCTCGGGATCGAGCCCGGCCATGAAGCTCTTGCCGGAGTGGCTGCTGCCGTAGTTGACGACGTCTTCGGAGATGTAGATCTTGAGCGTCTTTCTCAGCCCGTCGCCGCAGTGTTCGCGGTTGACGCCCTTGGCGGCGCGGGTGTAGATGCAGAAATCGTGCTTGAGGTTTTCTTCGGTGCCGAGACGGTGGAGCGAATGAGTCATCGTGATCCCTCCCTATTCATCCACGAGCGGACGGCCGAGGCCGACGTTGATCTTGGCATTGGGGCGCACGGTCAAGCCCAGCTTTTTCAAACGCTCGATCACGGGCAACGAGTCGTTTTCGTCAAAGCGGCTGACCAGACCGACGGAGACGACAGTCTCGAGCGTATCAAAGAGCGGGAAGATCTTGGCGATGATGTCCTCCAGTTCGGCGTCGTTAAAGCGCACTTCGAGGATGGCCGAGAGCACTTTTTCGTTTACGAACTCAGGCTTGAACTCGCCCGACAGATCTTCCTTGAGCAGGCCAAAAAGCGGATTGTCCTTGAGGATGGGCAACCCCAGACGGCGCATCGCCACGGTGATCTTCTCGATCTCGCGGATGCGCGTTCCCGTGCCGGGACGGCCGAACTCGATGAACAGGCCGTACTCGCCGCGCTTGAACTTGCCCGTCACGTCGTTCGTCTTGGCTTCTTCCGTGCCGCGGCCCCACGACTTGAGATTGGGGTGCTGCACGCCAGGATCGCTGAACTGCATGCGGATGGCGCGCGGGTACTCAAAGCACTCCGCAGGCATGAAGATCGCCTGCTTGGGACACTCGTCGACGCGCTTGCAGACGCCGCAGTCGACGCACTCGTCCTCGTCGATGACCGCTTTACCGCCGGCGAGCGCGATCGCGTTCACAGGGCAGTAGGGCACGCAGCGGCCGCAGCCGATGCACTTGTTCACGTCAATTCTCATGAAGATCCCCCCGAATGGTATTGATGATGGTGACTTATTTCGACGTGGTAAAAATCTCTCTCATCAGGTCGATGTTCGCCAGGATGGCATTTTTGCGCTGCTCTTCCACCTCGGTAGCGTTGCCCCGTTCGACAGCGAGGATCAGCTCCTCGTGCTTGCGCAGCGACGTTTCCAGACGGCCTTCGTTTTGCATGACCAGGGCCCGGTAGCGTGCCGTCTGCTTGACGAACAGGTCGAGCATGGCGATCAGCCGCTCGTTGCCGCAGGCGCCGATCAGTTCAGCGTGGAAAGCGCTGTTCGCCTCGGCGTAGGCATTCACATCGCCTCGCGCGGCGGCCGCCTTCATCGTCTCATAGCGGGCACGCAGACGCTGCGCCAGCGTGCCGTCATCATTCTTGACCGCCAGCCCCGCTGCAAGACTTTCAAGATTGGCGCGGATCGTGTAGATGTCGACTGCCTCATTGTAGGTCATGCCGCTCACGCACGCGCCGCGCCTGGCCGTGTTGGTGAGAAAACCGTCGTGCTCAAGGATGCGGAATGCCTCCCGCAGCGGCGAACGGCTCACCTGAAAGCGGTCGCACATCGTCTGTTCGACGAGACGCTCGCCCGGCTTCAGCTCAAAGTTGATGATCTGCTTCTCGATTTCTTCGGCGATCGTCTGCACAAGCGATTTGTGGCAGATACCGCCGTTCATGACTGTGGTGTTCACGATCGATGCTCCTCTTCTTGTGCGCGCTCTGTCGCGCACCTGTCACAGGCAGCTCTACCCGCAGCGGAATATCGATGACCGTGCGGGATTTTTCGAACTGTATGATTGTCGATTATATAATATTTATCTTGCTTGTCAATAACCAAACTTTATTGACATAAAAATGCGCTCATAGCGCTTATAAATCGCCAGTCATGACATCCCTCCAGCTCGCCGTACAGGCGCGAAAAAAGCCGCCGGCCGGATTCGCTCCAGCCGGCGGCTTTGTTGTCATGGCAGTCATACGAGTTTTCGTTAAAACGGCTAACGTTCTTCCAGCCGTTTTATAGCGCCGTCAGGCGCGTCGAAAACTGCATGAGACGGCGTGGCGCCTGTAAGGCGCCGACCGCCGCGCCCGTTTTGCGACGCGAAGCCAGTCCTTTAGGGGGCGCGGCCTCGCGATTAGCTTTTTAATCGCGAAACAGTATCACAGCGGCAAGCTCCACTTGTTGACGATCGTGGGCTGAGGACGGCCCCAGTCTTCTTCAACGCCGGGATCCACGAGGGCAAAATGACATTTCTGCATCACGTGGGTGACTGATTTGTTTTCGACCATGGTGCTGGCCGTGACAAGCCGGATATCCGTTTCCTCTCTCAGATAGCGAACGAGGGCGGCAATGACCTCGTCCGCGATCCCCTGGCCCCAGAAGCGTTCCAAAAAGCGGCCGCCGATGCTGACTTTGCGGGCGTCTTCCCGGTATCCGTAGATCTCGGCCAGGCCGCAGAACTCGTCATTCATGAAGACGCCGAGGATCAGCGACTCCTTCAGACAATCATCGTACAGGCGGCTGATGACGTCGCGCGCGTCCGTGGAGTTCCGCTCGAACAGGAACGTCGGCAGGTATCGGTACACCATGGGGCTGTGCATCAGTTCAGACAGCGCCGCGGCATCCGTTTCGCGGAGCTGTCTGAGGATCAGCCGCTCGCTTTTGATATACGGGATCTCCGAAAACAAACTTTTCATCCTCTTCACTCCTCGATCGGCTTGCGGCAGCGCAGCGCGAAGATTCTCTGACGCTCCGGGAATCCGCTCCCGGCAGGAAGAGCGTACACCACAGCCCCGAAAATGTCAAAGGCGTGGGCGGCGGCCGCCTGCGACATAGAAGGCCGATAAAATATGGGCTGTTTTCGTGAAAAATCGCATGAAAAGTGGTGTGCAGCGCGAAGTGTTCCGCGTGGAACAGCATATGCAGCGATCATCGGCATCGGCCGCGGTCCGTATTGATCGTGCCGGATCAGCCCGACGGCACTACGGTCTGCACAGCCACTCGAAGACTGGCATGAGCTCGCGGTCGATCTCCGGGTGGAACTGGACGCCGAGGAGCTGTTCGCCGTATTCGACGATCTCGATCGTGCCGTCTTCCGCCGTGCCGGAGACGGTCAGCTTTGCTGAAGGCTCGATGATGCGGAAGTTGTGGAACGTGCCGCCGCAGATCACGTTTTTCCCCGTCAGGCGGTGGAAAAAACTGCCGTGCGCTACGGAAACGGCGTGCTTCGACTCGTTTTCGCGGCCGCGGATCATGTCCCGGCGGTGATCTTCGACGCGCTCAAGCAGGAAATGCTCGCTGTCGGCGCGGTATTCGACGTAGTTTTCCCACAGATCGCCCCGGCGCCGTGTTTTCTCCATATAGTCGAGGGTCTTGAAGACGCGGTGGATCGTCTGGCAGCCCAGGCAGATCCCCAGCAGCGGCTTTCCGGTGTTCAGCGCGTGGAAAACGGTCTGAAAGTGATACGGCCAGTTCCGGACTCCGCCGCAGATCAGGAACGCGTCGAAGCGATCGAGATAGTCTTCGGAGACGGCGGCGTCCACGGGCAGGACTCCCAGCGGGATGCCGCCGCACTCGGCGATCCTCTTCACGTAATTGTTGCCGAAGCTGTACCTGTCCTCTCGGGAGTTGGGGGTTGCGTACAACGCTGCGGGCGGAACGACGCCGATGAGTTTTCCCATTGCAGTGACCTGCCTTTCAGTGAAAAATGACCGTTATGCGCGATGCTCCGGCACGGGGCGCTTCTGCCGCGGCCGGCGCGCCTGGCGAAACGGCCCGGATGATCCGTCTGTTCAATCTTATATCAGAGCGGCGCGAAAAGCAAAGGCGAAGATCGGTCCCTGCTGTTTCGCGATAAAAAGCACGCCGCTGGCTGGATGGGCCGGCGGCGTGATGGTATGCAGGTGCTGTGCTACGCGGTCTTCGCGGCGGGCTTGCGCTCGTTCACGATCGCTTTCACCGGGCACTTCTGCGCGCAGAGGCCGCAGCCGACGCACTTTGAAGGATCGATGACGGCGACGGCGCCTTTCATGCTGATGGCCTGCTTGGGGCAGGTCTTGACGCACAGCTGGCAGCCGATGCAGCCGGCTTTGCACACGGTACGCACGATCGCGCCGGGCATGGGGTTGGAGCAGGCGACGGCGACGCGGCTCTTCTTGGGCGTCAGCGTGATCAGGCCGCGGGGGCAGGCGTCGGCGCACTTGCCGCAGCCCACGCACTTTTCGCGGTCGACGCGGGCGACGCCGTTTTCGACGTGGATGGCGTCAAAGGCGCAGGCTTTCACGCAGGTGCCGAAGCCCATGCAGCCGAAGGAGCAGGCTTCCGGGCCGCGGCCGGGCACGACGGACGCGCTCTGGCAGTCGGAGACGCCGAGGTAGACGCAGTCTTTCTGGGTCTTTTCGCAGCTGCCGCCGCAGCGGACGAAGGCGGCCATGGGCTCGGCGGCGCTGGCGGCGACGCCCATGATGGCGGCGATCTTCTCAGCGACGGGAGCGCCTCCGGCGGCGCACTTGTTGAGCTCGCACGTTCCGGCGGCGCAGGCGGCGGCATAGCCGTCGCAGCCGGGGAAGCCGCAGCCGCCGCAGTTGGCTCCGGGCAGGGCGGCGCGGATGGCCGCGGCGCGGGGATCGACCTGGACGGCGAACTTTTTCGACGCGAAGGCGAGCAGGCAGCCGAAGACGACGCCCAGTCCGCCCATGACGAGGGTGGCGAAGATGATTTTTGCGATCATGACTGACGCCTCCCTACTTGATAAGGCCGGAGAAGCCCATGAACGCGATGGACATCAGTCCGGCGGTGACGAGGGCGATGGGCAGGCCGCGCAGGCAGCGGGGCATGGTATCGCACAGCTCGAGCTTTTCGCGGATGCCGGCCATGAGGACGATGGCGAGCAGGTAGCCGACGGCGGTGCCGAAGGCGTTGACGACGGCGGTGATGAAGTCGTAGCGCTCGTTCATGTTGATGACGGCCACGCCGAGCACGGCGCAGTTGGTGGTGATGAGCGGCAGGAAGATGCCGAGCGACTTGTACAGCGCGGGCATCATCTTCTTCATGACGATCTCGACGAACTGCACGAGGGCGGCGATGATGAGGATGAAGGCGAGGGTGTAGAGGTATTCCAGGTGCAGCGGCACGAGCAGCCACTCAAACGCCAGCCAGGTCATCACCGACGACATGGTGATGACGAAGACGACGGCCAGTCCCATGCCCTTGGCGGTCTCGACGCGCGACGACACGCCGAGGAAGGGGCAGCAGCCCAAAAAGCGCATGAAGACGATGTTGTTGACGAAGATGGAGCTGATGAGCAGGGCGAACAGTTTCATTTGGCGTCACCGTCCTTTTCAGTTTCGGCGGCCGCGTTCTGAGCCTTGCGGCAGGCGGCGGCCATGGCGCAGCCTGCGCAGGCGCTGAGGTCGTTCCAGCCGTCGTAGGCGCAGGCAGCTGCGGGATCGGCCTTAGCCTCTTTGCGCAGCTGGAACTGCCTGAAGATCCCCATGAGGATGCCGAGGGTGATGAAGCCGCCGGGAGCCAGGATCGCCAGCAGAGCGGGCTCGTACAGGCCGCCGAACAGGTTCAGCCCGAAGAACGTCCCCGCGCCTACGATCTCGCGCACGCCGCCGATGACGATGAGGGCGAGCGTGAAGCCCAGGCCCATGCCCAGTCCGTCGGCCGCGGAGGCGAGGATGCCGTTTTTGGAGGCGAACGCCTCGGCGCGGGCGAGGATGATGCAGTTGACGACGATGAGCGGGATGAAGATGCCCAGCTTGGCGTCGAGCGCCGGGAACCAGGCGGCGATGACGAGCTGGAGCACGGTGACGAAGCCGGCGATGACGACGATGAAGGCGGGGATGCGGATCTCGTCGGGGATGATGCGCCGCAGCGCGGAGATGGCGATGTTGCTGCCGATGAGCACGCACATGGCGGCCAGTCCCATCGAGAGGCCGTTTTCGGCGCTGGTGGTGACGGCGATCGTCGGGCACATGCCGAGGACGAGCGCGAACGTCGGGTTTTCCTTAAAAATGCCGTTGAGGATGATCTTAAGCGGATTCTGCATGATTCCTGCCCCCTTTACTGGCTCACGCCCGCAAGCGCCGCGCGCAGCTCAGGCGTGTCCTGCGGCGCGGGCGAAAGGCGCATCTGCCAGCAGGCGCGCGCGGCGTTGACAGCCGTGGTGACGGCCGTCGACGAGATCGTCGCGCCGGAGACGGCCTGCACCTGCATGGCGCTCTCAGGCGGCGTCTTGGTGACAGTCAGAGAGCCGCCTGCGGCCTTGCCGCGGAACTGCGCGCGGAAAGCCTCTTCGGCCGTGCGCGCGCCCAGGCCGGGCGTTTCGCTCATTTCGAGGATGGAGACGCCCGTCGTCGCGCCCGCGCTGTCGATGCCGACGAGCACCGTCATCGGCCCGCCGAAGCCCTTCACGTTCACTGTGAAGCACCAGCCGACGACGGTATTGCCGCTTTTGCCGGCCGAGACTTCGCTGACGAGGCCGTGCCCGCCCTCCAGCGGGACCGCTTCGAACGATGCGGCGCCCGGCAGCGTGGCAGAGAGCGCGGCGTCCTTCTGAGCCTTGCGCTGAGCGGCGATCGGACCTTCCGTGACGGCCTGCACCGCGCCGAGGATCAGGCCCGTGGCGGCGGTGATGCCGAAGAGGATAGCGCCGAGGCGAACGATCTTATTTTTCATGTTTTTTCACCTCGCCGAAGATGCGCGGCTTCGTCGCGCGGTCGATGAGCGGCACCGTGAGGTTCATCACCAGGATGGCGTAGGTGAAGCCCTCGGGATAGCCGCCCCAGGTGCGGATGACGGCGGTGAGCGCGCCGCAGCCCAGCGCGTAGATCACCTTGCCCTTGAGCGTGATGGGCGAGGTGGCGTAGTCGGTGGCCATGAAGATGGCGCCTAAAAACAGGCCGCCGGCCAGCATGTCGGCCATCGGCGCGCCGCGGCCGAACAGCGTGCAGAGCGCGGAGACGGTGATGATGTAGATCACCGGCACGTGCCAGGTGATGATCTTCTTCCACAGCAGGATGCCAAAGCCGATCAGCAGCGCCAGCTTGCACGTCTCGCCGAGGGAGCCGCCCATGTAGCCGACCAGCATGTGCGTCAGACTGGGCAGCTGATCGAGCTGTCCGGCCTTGATCAGCGCCAGCGGCGTGGCCGTGGTGACGCCGTCGAGCGTCCAGGTGGTCATCGCCACCGGCCAGCTGGCCAGCATCATCGCGCGTCCGGCCAGAGCGGGATTGACGATGTTGCAGCCGAGGCCGCCGTAGAACTGCTTGACGACGATAATGGCGAACGCTCCGCCGACAGCGCTCATCCACAGCGGGATGGACACGGGCAGGTTGAACGCCAGCATCAGCCCGGTGACGGCGGCCGAGAGATCGCCGACCGTCACGGGACGGTGCGTCAGCTTCTGCCAGGCGTACTCAGACAGCACGCACGACGCCACGCACACGATCATGATCGCAAGGGCCCGCAGGCCGTAGTACCACACGCCCATCACGCCGGAAGGCGCGAGCGCGATCAGCACCCACATCATGATCTTCTGCGTGGTCAGCTCCGCGTGGACGTGCGGAGAGCTGGAAACGACGAGTTTGCCGAGGTTCATTTTTTCACCGCCGCCTTTCTGCGCTGCGCCATTACATAAGTCTTGCCGTCGCGGCAGCTCTGCGTGAGCGGCCGGCAGGCGGGGCAGACGTAGGTGCAGCTGCCGCACTCGATGCAGTTCATGCCGCCTTCGCGCTCAAAGTCATCGTAGCGCTTGAGCAGCACGAAGCTGTCAAGGTCGCTGGGCACCAGCCCCACGGGGCAGGCGTCGACGCATCGTCCGCAGCGCAGGCACGCTGACGGACGCGCGAGCATCGTTGATTTTGCCGTCAGGCAGAGCAGGCCGCTGCTGCCTTTCACCGCGGGCACGTCGAGCGTGCGCATGGCAACGCCCATCATCGGCCCGCCGGAGAGCACCTTGGCCGGAGGCTCGGCAAAGCCGCCGCAGAATTCGACCAGCTCGGCGATCGACGTGCCCAGCGGCACGCGCACGTTTTTCGGCTCGGCGATGGCATCTCCCGTCACCGTGATGACGCGCTCGGTGGCCGGCTCGCCGCAGGCGATGGCGCGCCAGGCCTGCTGAATCGTGCGCACGTTGGCGATGATGCAGCCCACGTCGGCGGGCAGCGCCGTGACCACATACTCCTGGCCCGTGAGCGCTTCGATCAGCATCTTTTCAGCGCCCTGCGGGTATTTCACCGTCATCGGCTGCACGCGGACCCTGACTACGCCCAGGCGGGACACGCACTCTTCGAGCGCCGCGATCGCCTCGGGCTTGTTGTTCTCGACGGCGATGACGCCTTCGGCGTTGGGGAAGAGACGCAGCAGCAGGCTCATGCCGCGCACGATCTCCTCCGTGGCTTCGAGCATCAGGCGGAAGTCGCAGTTGAGGTAGGGCTCGCACTCCGCGCCGTTGGCGATCAGCCACTTGATCGCTCCCGGATCGCGCGGCGCGAACTTGACCGCCGCAGGGAACGTGGCGCCGCCGAAGCCGACGATGCCCGCCTCGCGAAGGCGCTTCACGTATTCCTTGGGATCGCAGTTTTCGTAATCGGGCAGAGGGGCCCATTTCGGGTCGCGCTCATACAGCCCGTCGTTCTCGACCACCACGCAGGTGTCGAAGTTGCCGCCGGTCACGCGCCGCGGGCCCACGTCCTTGACCGTGCCCGAGACGCTGCTCAGAATCGGCGCGGAGACGAACGCATCAGTCGAGCCCAGCACCGTGCCGACCAGCACGCGGTCGCCCTTTTTCACCACAGGCGCGTTGGGCGCGCCGATGTGCTGCGACATCGGAAAGACCAGCTCGCCCTTGGGACGATAGTCTTCGATCGCCTTGTCCCTGGTTAAATCCTTGTTCTGCGGCGGATGCACGCCGCCGCGAAACGTCGGAAAGCCCATCATTCGATTCCTCCTCATCAGACGCCGCTTCTCCTGCCAGCACGGGCTGGCCCGAAAAACGCCGTCTTGTGACATTTTTCTCATAATAGCACTTTTTCTGAATGATTGAAATAAGTTAGTCAAGTTTAATCGATGTGTATACACGAAATTTGCTGCCTCAAATAGTGAATTGTTCGCGCCTGGGGAGCTACCGTTCGACGCCGGGCGAACAGTCTGCATAAAAACTCATGATCGAACGCTGCGGAGTGAATAGTAATACCATGTTGCTCTTGACAATTAAAATATAGGCACTATAATCGCTTCAAAATTTTTAACTGGGAGGCGATATTTACAGTGCTGACTTCAAGTCCTGTTCCGGGGATACCTTTGTTGTTTCTTCTTGCAGCAGCTCCTCATCTTTTTTTGCTGTTTTCGCTGGGACTCTCGTGGAGATTGATGAACGTCAAAGGTGCGGAAGACGATAATTCTCTGCTGGTCTTTGGAATGTATGCGTCTATGTGTTTTCTATACTGGAAAATTTTTGGCCGGTATTATTGTGAAACGTTCAGTACTGAAAGGCCGATGCTCATTTTCTGTACGCTGATGTCTCTCTGGGCGTTCGGCTCTATATTGTTTTTTTGCGTCGTTGAGAAAAGAGTCTGGGACTCTGTTCAGGCTCGGTGCGCCATAAATGGATGTGAGCCGGCAAGAGAATTTCTGTTTACGAATTTTGCATTTGCGATCTTTCTGGCTGTGATGTTTGCAATCATGTTCCTGGGGATGAAATTTCTCGGAATCTTGTGGAGTATCTTCTGTTTTTCAATTGGAGTCTCATCATAACAAGGTTGACAGCTCACTATAAGCGGTTTCTATGCTATACTTTTGCAATCATGAGCATGAACTTAGGGAGTGACATCCATGAACACCCAACGATACACGCTTGCCCTCGCTGCCGCGCTGACGCTGGCCCTTGCCGCCGGAGCCGCTGCCGCGAAGGACGAATATCCCACTGCTGTCGATCTGAGGATGCGCGAATTTCTTGCCGTGTGCGCGCGCGGTGACGAAAGCGGCGCCAAGCGCCTCATGGCTGCCAGCGCCGACATCGCCCTCGCCGCCGATCCCCTGCGCCGCACCGGACTGCACGCCGCTGCCGAAGCGGGCGAGACCGCCGTGGTCAAGACGCTGCTGGCCGCGGGCGCTGACGTGAACGCGCGCACCGAAGCGGGGCAGACGCCGCTGCATCTGGCCGTGCAGAACGGACACGCCGCCGCGGCGGAGCTGCTTTTGTCTGCGGGCGCCGACGTGAACGCCAAAGACCGCCTCGCCCGGCCCGCGCTGCTCTATGCTGTCGAGGACGGCCGCGCTGATCTGACCGGCCTGCTGATGGCGCACGGCGCGGACGAACTGCTGACGCCGCTGCACAAAGCCGTGCTGACGCACACGCTCTTCACCGTGCCGTTCAACGAGGTGATGGCCGCGGCGGATGACCCGGGACGCTATGACTGCCCGCCCCTGCACTGGGCCGCCTCCCTCGGACACCGCGACGAGGCGAAGCGCCTGCTGCTGGCCGGAGCCGATCCCAACGCGAAGGACAACCTCGGCCGCACCCCGCTGTTCCGCGCCCTGAAAAACCGCCATTATGACGTGGCCGAGCTGCTGCTCGACAAAGGCGCCGATCCTTCCGCCTTCGATTACCTCGGCAACACGCCGCTGCACCTGGCCGCCAAGACCGGCGACGCCGCGGCCGCCGCCCTGCTCATCAAGCGCGGCGCGAACGTGAACGCATCTCACGATGCCAAGTCGCGCACGCCCATGACCTGGGAGACGCCTAATCCGGTCGTGGATGAAGACGGCGACTATGCGCCCGATTCGCCCTCCTGGACGCCGCTGTTCTGGGCCGTCAAAAACAACCACGCCGACATCGCCGACATGCTGCTGAAAGCCGGTGCCGACGTGAACGCCCGCGACCGGCACCAGCGCACGCCCCTGTTCATCGCCGAGCGTGAAGGCAGTGAAGATATGGCCGGCCGCCTCCTCGCCGCCGGCGCCGATCCCCGCGCCGCCGACTGGCAGGGCGACACCGCCGTCCCTCAGCCCAAGCCGAGCGCCGAGCCCAAAAAGCCCCTGCGCGAACGCCTCGCCGAGATCCTGAACGAGAAATAATGATCCCGTATAAAACCCGCCGCTGGCGCCCATTGCGAGCACCGGCGGCGTTTTTTTGAAAAAAGTCGTGTCGATTTGCGCGAAAAAATTGAAAAAACTCGTTGAAAAATACAGGACTTTGTTGTAGTCTTTTCGCAGAAAAGAACAGGAGATGATGACATGAAGCGCAAGATCACTGCATATCTTGAAGCGTGGAAAAACAGCCCGCACCGCAAGCCGCTGATCGTGCAGGGCGCGCGTCAGGTGGGCAAGACGTGGAGCATCCTCGAGTTCGGCCGCGAACACTACGATAACGTTGCCTATTTCAACTTCGAGACGAATCCCAGCCTGGGTGCCACCTTTGACGAAGACATCAGTCCGGCTGCACTGCTGCCCGTTTTGTCGCACCTCTGCGGACAGACTATTGTGCGCGAGCGCACGCTGATCGTCTTCGACGAAGTGCAGCTGTGCGAGCGCGCGCTGACATCGCTGAAATACTTCTGCGAACAGGCCCCCGAGTATCACGTCATCGTCGCCGGAAGCCTGCTCGGCGTGGCCGTGAACCGGAGGAAGTTTTCCTTTCCCGTCGGCAAGGCCGACATCGTGACGATGCACCCGCTCGACATGGAGGAGTTTCTGTGGGCCCTTGGCGAAGATGATCTGACAAAGCGGGCGCGGACCTGCTTTGAAGAAAACGCCCCCATGCCTGCCGCCCTGCACGCGGCAGCGATGAAGCTGTATCGCGAATACCTTGCCACAGGCGGCATGCCTGAATGCGTCGTCCAGTATGCGCCCACGCGCGATTTCACCCTCGTGCGCCACATCCAGGACACCATCCTCGCCGGTTACTTGAACGACATGAGCAAGTACAACACGAACGGCGAGATCAAAAAGACCCGCCTGGCCTACGACAGCGCGGCCGTCCAGCTCTCCAAGCGCAACACGCGCTTTCAGTACAAGCTCGTCAAAAAAGGTGCGCGCGCCAGCGAGTTTGAGAACGCCATCGAGTGGCTCGTCCTCTCCGGCATCGTCTCGCAGGTGTTCCGTGCCGAACAGATCCGCAAGCCGCTTGAAAACTACAAGAACATCGACGATTTCAAGATCTATTATTCCGACACAGGCCTGCTCTGCGCGCACAACGGCCTCTCCGCCGCCGACGTGCTCTACATGGACGGAACGATGGACGACTTCAAAGGCGGCCTGGCCGAAAATTACGTGAACGCGCAGCTGACTGCGAACGGGCACCGAGCCTGGTACTGGGAGTCTGACCGCGGCGCGGAGGTGGATTTTATCGTCGTCCGCGACGATCAGATCATCCCCGTCGAGGTCAAATCCGCCGACAACGTGCAGGCCAAGAGCCTGAAGCAGTACATCGCCGCTCACAAACCCGCGTATGCGATCAAGCTCTCGGCCAAGAACTTCGGCTTTGAAAACGGCATCAAGACCGTGCCCCTGTATGCGGCATTCTGCGTGTGAGGAGCCGGCTCCAAAATCAAATTCCAAACCTCGACACAAAGGCCCAAAGATACGAAGACACAAAGAAGATCGAATGATTTATGCTATAATCAGCGCAGGAACAACACATCTCGCTGTGAGGTGACTGCAATGGGACTGAGCCTGAAAACACTCTGCGCGGCCGTGCCGGCCGTGCTGCTGAGCGCCGCTGCCTGCCTGGGGAGCGTGAACGCTGATCTGATCGAGGCGATCAAAAAAGGTGACCCGGCGGCGGTGGAGCAGTGCGTGAAAAACGGCGCCGACGTGAACGCCGCTGACGGCGAAGGCGGCACGCCTCTGCTGTATGCCGCCTGGTACAAGCGCAATCTGGCGGTGAGGACGCTGCTGGCGGCCGGGGCCGATCCGAACGCGCCTCAGCTGCTGTGGGCGCGCACGCCGCTGATGTGGGCGGCGCGCAACGGGCAGACGAGCGTGATCGGGATGCTGCTGAACGCGGGCGCGAATGTGAACGCGACAAACGAACAGGGCTTCACCGCCCTGATGAACGCGGCCTTGAACGGACAGACGCCCGCGGTGAAGCAGCTGCTGGCCGCCGGCGCCGATCTGCACGTGCGCGAAAAGGGCGGCGAGACGGCGACGATGCTCGCGGCCATCTACGGACACGCCGACACGCTGAAACTGCTGATCGACGCCGGCGGCGACGTGAACGCCGTCGAGAATTACGGACGGACCGCGCTGATGTTCGCGGCCGGCCGCGGCGACTTTGAAGTGGTCAAGCTGCTGCTGAATAGCGGCGCCGATGCGTCCGCAAAGGACTATGCCGGCCACGACGCCGTGTGGCACATCCACCAGAACCGCCAGATGCCCGGCGCCGAAAAAGAGCGCCTGGCCGACCTGATCCGCGGGGCGGGAAATTCAAAACCGTAACACAAAGACACAAAGGCACAAAGCAAAAATGGCAGTGATTGATGATGAGCGCCGAGCGGATCTCCCCGGCGCTCATTATTATTGGCAAACACATGGCGCGCTTCGATGATGGCGTTCTTCGCGGCACATGCAGTAAAGGTGCCGGCCGCCGCACTGCCTGGGGCGATTCCTTCAAAGACTGCCTATCCCGCCGGGGCCCATGGCCCTTCGGCGGGGTTTTAATTTTGCTTCTTCTTTGTGCCTTTGTGCCTTCGTGTCTTCGTGTCGGCTTTGAATTAATCTGTAATCTTTTCAGCTCTTGTAATGACTTTCAGTTTGGGCTATAATCATCCCGTCCCCCAAGATCTGTCACACTGCTTGAGCATATCGTTACAATGGGATTGATTTTGAACAACAAGGAGCTGAAATATGGAAAAACTTCACCAAAGCGGATACGGGGCTTTTTCGTTTGACGGACGGGCGCGCTGCGAGGCGGCTTTTTTCGCGTCGGAGCGTGGGAGCGCGAACGATGTCGATGCTGTCAAACGGTTAAAAATGAATACACATGTTTCACCAGGGCCGAAGGCGGCGGAACGGCTCCATTCGGGGCAGGGCTGCTGGCCGGACGAGCCGGCGAAGACGCCTCTGATCGAGTTCGATGAGCTGGACGATCTGCCCTGTCCCGACGACGCCGATCCGAAAAGCTGGATGAAGCTGCCGCGCGAGCTGCGGGCGACGATCCTGCGGGCGCGGGCGGCGCATCGGGCGAAGCTGGAGCGCATGGCGGCCAAAGGGCAGCTGCTTCCGCTTGAACACGGCGAGCGCCGGGCCGAGCCGCTGATCGTGGAAGGGCCGGCGGGGCTGTCGGGCGCGCCCAAACGGCTGCTTCAGCTGCCGCTGTTCGCGGTGTGCGCGCGCGGCTGCCGCCGATGCTGCACAAACGAGCGTCTGCCGGGGCCGGAGGGGATCGAGCTGCGCTTTTCGGGCGAGCGGTTCGACCAGGAGGATCTCACCGTCTACATGGCGGTGATGAACCTGTACCGCTCCCGGAAGCAGCGCGACATGTGCGGCGTCAGCCTGTCGTGCTACACGCTGCTGCGCGAGCTGGGACGCACGAACTCCAAGAGCAACCGCACGGCGCTGATCGAGCGGCTGCGGCGGCTGAGCGAGGGGCTGATCACGATCGAGCTGGACGACGCGCGCTGGACGGGCTCGCTGCTGACGCTGTACGACAACGAGCCGAAGGGGCGTCTCTGGGTGCAGCCCAGCCGGGCGTTTCAGCCGTTTTTTCTGGGCAGCGAATGGCAGCGGCTGGAGTGGAACGTGCGGCTGGCGCTGGGGCACGATCAGCTGGCTCTGGCGCTGTGGTGCTACTTCCGCACGTTCGCGCATCCGTTCCCGGTGAAGGTGGAGACGCTGCGCGAGCGCGTGGGGAGCGAGACGGGGGATCTCAGCGTCTTTCGCGGCCGCGTGCGCACGGCGATCCGGCATGTCGCCGAAACGGTCGCGCAGCAGACGGGCGCCGCGCTCGACTGGGAAATCGACGATGCCGACAATCTCTGCGTCGAATGGAAAAGAAAATCGAAGTAAAGGAGACACTGATTAAATGAGTCCGATGAACTGTCGAGGGATTTCGTCGTCTAGCAAGGAGAAGCGAAGAGGCATAGCGGTGCTATGTTGATGAGCTTCGACGCAGTCAGGCGGCGAAAGCCCCGACAGGGCGCGGACGAATGAATCAGCGTCTCCTTAAGTTTCATAAGTGAGGTCCAGGAGGAAAACGGCTGCTCAGTTCACTGAGAGTATGCGTTTTCCTCCTTCAATTTTAGGTGCTTGACTGTTGTTCTTAGGTGCTTGACTGTTGGCGATTAGGTACTTGACGCGAAAAAAAGAGGTGCTTGACTGTTGGTGACGCTTAGCTTTTAAAGCGCCTTTCATCGTTCGCCGGCCCACTTATCCACAGCCCTGTAACCGTTTTTAACCGTATTATAACCAGGCGGCCGCTCCGAAGCGGAAGCAAACGCGCAGCGCGCCCCGTGGCGGGGAATGCTGTATAATGAGGGCACATCCCGCACAAGGAGGCGTTGAAACATGAGCAGCGAAGAAATCCTGGAGCGTCTGGAGGACCTGAGCGAGAGCGCGCCCGAAGCGGTGCACGAGATGTGGAACAAGTACGCGTCGATGTGCCCGCAGGAAGCCGGCACGATCTACATCGCCGGCAGCGACCCGGAGTGGGGGCTGAGCGAGCGCACCGCGCCGCTGGGGCCGGAGTGGATGGCCGCGGCCGTCGCCGGCTCGCCCAAATGGGACCCGAAGAAGATCTTCGTCATGGCCCGCTGCTTCGGCGGCGACTGCACGATGGAGAACTGCACTCACTGCGAGCTGACGAGCGCCGACACGCCCGACGAGCTTGCCGACTTTGAGGCGCTGGCCGCCTTCATCGCCGCGAACGAAGAGCTGTTTTTGAAGCGCTGGCCCTATCTGTCGCCCGTATATAAGGACGACGATTAGGGAAGCGCTGATAAAATACGCCATCTCCTGCGAAACGCTGCCCGAGGGGCTTCTCCACCGTACCGAAGTACGCCTCCGAAGCCCCTTCCGGTCAGGTTTCTTCGGATCTGACGCATTTTCTCAGCGTTCCCGTGAGCTCGTCAATTTCAGCATAATGTGATTCAATGTTTACCTAGGACAGGAGGAGTATCCATGCCGTATGTTGCCATCAAAGCGTATCCGCGCGATCCCGCGATCAACCGGAAGCTGGTCGAAGAGATCCAGAAAACGGTGCTGAACGTCTTCGGCTGCAAGCCCGAGGCCCTCACCATCGCCTTTGAGGAAGTCGCCAAAGAGGACTGGAAGGAGAAGGTCGACGACGCCCTTGTCGCGCCCGACATGGACCACGTCATGATCCTCAAGGGGCAGAAGCGGTACTGATACCGCAGCCGTCGCTCCCTGCGCCGCCAGGGCGGCACGCTTTGCGAAAAACGCAATGATGCGTGAATGATCTGGCGCTTTACGCAATATGAAAACGGGCGTATGATACTGTTTCGCGATTAAAAGGCAAATCGCGAGGCCGCGCCTGCAGGGCGCGGCAGTCGGCGCCCTGCAGGCGCCACGTCGTCTCATGCAGTTTTCTACGCGCGCCAACGGCGCGCTATAAAACGGCTAAGACCTTGGCCGTTTTATAGAAAACTTGTATGATACGGGCACTTTGTGGTGGGAGGTCTGTTTTCGCATGAGTCCTGACATTTCGCCGTCCCGGCTGGGACGTTCTGCTGCCGAGGTGCTGCTGGCCTGCGTCATCATCGCCCGTTCCGGGTCGTTTTTGCTGTCGAAGATCGCGCTGAGGTCGATGCAGCCGCTTGATCTGCTCTCTGTGCGCTTCATCGCTGCGTTCGCGTTCCTCTGCCTGCTGTTTGCCGGGCGGCTGGCGAAAGCCCAGTCAGGCGCGGTGCTGCGCGGGCTGCTGCTCGGCTTCGTCTTCTGCGCCACGATGGCGTGCGAGCTGATGGGCCTGCGCACGTCGGACTCGTCGCGCATCGCCTTTCTGGAGAACTCCGCGTTCGTCTTCGTGCCCATCTATCAGGCCGTGCTCACCCGCCGCCTGCCTTCGCTCCGCTCGACGGTCAGCGTGGGCGTCACGCTGGCCGGCATCGCCTGCCTGACGCTGAAAAACGGCCTCACCGGCTTTGCCGCCGGCGACCTGTTCGGCGTGGCCTCGGCCATGCTCTACGCGGCCGCCATCGTCATCACCGACCGTTCCGCGCGCGGATACGACGCGCTGACGATCGGCATCGTCCAGGTGGGCGGCATGGCGCTGTTTTCCACGCTCGGCGCGCTCGCCTGCGGCGGTCCTAAGCTGCCGCCGACGATGACGGAATGGCTGTGCGTGGCCGGCCTGGCGCTGGTGTGCACCGGCTTCGGCTTCACCCTCCAGCCTGTGGCGCAAAGCGGCACCACGGCCGAACGCGCCGGCCTGTTCTGCGCCCTCGCTCCGGTGAGCGCGGGCATCCTCGCGCTGGTCTTCCTGGGCGAGACGTTCACCGCCCGCAGCCTGATCGGCGCCGCACTGGTGATGACCGGCATCCTCATCCCGCACTTCTGGCGCTGAAAACTAATTCAAAGCCGCCACGAAGACACAAAGACACAAAGGCCCAAAGATCAACGGGGATAAAAATTGACGAGCGCTGAGCTGCTTTCTCGGCGCTCGTTTTATTGTGGTGCGAAGAGACGCTGAATTTTTTTGATCTTGTCTGGCGCACGCTGGAGATGACGTGTTGTATCAGAGTTCCTCAAATATCCATGGCCTTGCTCCGAACAGCAACCGGAGCAGGGCCATTTTTTACGGCTGAAAAAATGTGCCGCGCGCTCGTTAGCATCTTCCAGTAAGTTTTTCTTCGTGTCTTCGTGCCTTTGTGTTGGCTTTGAACCTTCACGAATTTGTATTTATCCAGAATAAAACGCACACTTTCTGATGCGCCGGCATCCTGCGGCGCAAAGGAGGTGATCCCACGTGAATTGTTCCCGTTACGCGGCCGTGCTGGCGCTGACTGCGGCTCTGGCGGCTGCGCCCGCCGCGGCAGCCGGACCAGCCGCTGCCGTTTTGAACGCCCGGCAGGTGCGCGCCCTGCGCTGCCGCTGCTGCGGCAAAAGCGGACTCGATCCCAGGTTTGAACGCCTGCTTGATCGGCTCCAGCACGCCTGGCCGGCCGAGCTGCGCTTTACCAGCGGCGTGCGCTGCTCCGCTCACAATGCCCGCGTCGGCGGCGTGAAAAACAGCCGCCACCTGCGCGGACAGGCGGCCGATACTGCCATGCCCGCCCGCTTTCAGCGCGTTTTCTGCGCCCTGGCGCGCCGGCTCGGCTTTCGCCGCGTGCTGCCCGATTCGCGCCGGCAATACGTGCATCTCTCGCTGTGAATAAAAACAGCGGCATTTAGATCAGTTGTATTGATCACAGATAAAAAGCACTCTCTGTGTTGAAGTCACAAAACAAAGGAGGTGAACCACTCATGGCAGCGACTTTTGAACTGAGCAACTGCAAGATGCAGATCAAGACCAAGGCCGGCACCCTCGACAGCGGCCGCGACAAGGTGAAGAGCATCACTCTGTCCGGCGTCAGCAGCACCGCCGAGGCGCAGACCCTGCTCGACGTGAGCGGCGCGATCGGCGCCGTCATCAGCTATCCCGTGCTCGAGACCTATCGCATCGACGAGCGCCTGATCGTCACCGGCGAGTAGCCGGCGTATGAACAGCGCCCAGAAAGGAGGTGAAAACGCATGTCCCTGACTCTTTCGATGAAGTTCGGCCTGAACAGCGGCGATGACCGCACCATCTCGCTGAACTGCCCCAAGAACAACCTCGATGCCGCCGCCGTCAGCGGCGCGATGAACGCCATGGTCGCAGCGGGCTCGGCCTTCGCCGACCCTCTCGCCAGCGCCAAGCGCGCCGAGCTGATCGAGCGCAGCGTCACCGTCCTCGTCAACAACGAGGAGTAGGCTGAAAACAAGAGCGGGCCGCCGGGCCCGCCATTTGAATAGAGCACGATCCCCGCCCGGAGCTGGAAAACAGCCCTGGACGGGGATTTTTTTGCGCGCTCCGACGCAAGATGGCGGAGGGGGAGGGTACTAAATTGGGGGTAACGCTTTTGTCGGGAAATCCGCTTTTCTTGACAAAATGAAATAGGCTCGCTAGAATAATAATCACAATGAGCTTCGCTTGGCTCTGACAAGCACGTTATACGAGGGTTTCGCTTGACCCTGACAAGCACGTCAAATATGAGCTTCGCTTGGCTCTGACAAGCACGTAACGGCGGGAGCGATCCCGCCCTTTTTTATGGAGGAATCATGCTGAAGTTTTATGAGATCGATCCTGATTATGTTGATTATATTGGGACGTTTGAGCCGCATCTGTATCATAACAGCAAAGCGGGGCAGGCGCATTCGAGAAAGTTCCTCGGGATCGTTTTTCAGGTAAATGGATTGGACTTTTTTGCGCCGCTGTCGTCATTCAAGCCGAAGTTCGCGAGAATGAAGCAGAATCCCGGCCTTGTCAAAGTTGGCCGGTTCGCGGTCATCAGTCTTATCAACATGTTCCCAGTGCCGAAAGAGTGCTGTCTGCCTGTTGTTTTTGCCCGGATCCCCGACGAGAAATATCGAAATCTGCTGAAGCAGGAGTACCGAATCATCGCCGCGAAGGAATCGCTGATACGAAAAAACGCGGCTGAGCTTTACAAGCAGAAAGTTCTGCTGCAGCTGGATACGCCGCTCACTCAAAGATGCGTGGATTTCGCGCTTCTGGAGCAGGCGTGCCTGAAATACGCTTGCCGCTGATTCGCAGATCATCAACGATAGTCTCGAACTCGGCAGTTCGGATGTTTTTTCAAAATCGCAATGCTCAACAAAAAAACGAGAGGCCCTGATCGGGTCTCTCGTTTTTTTGTGCAGGCTTTCAGTTACTTCGCCGCGGGGGCTTCGGCGGGCTTGTCGCCGGTCACTTTGCCGGCCAGTTCCTTCGCCTTGTCGACGGCCTTGTCCTTCAGCTCGCCGGCCTTCTCAACGGCCTTGTCCTTGATCTCGCCGGCCTTCTCCTTCACGGCTTCCTTGACCTCGGCAGCCTTCTCCTTGACGGCTTCCTTGACCTCAGGCAGCTTTTCCTTCACTTTTTCCTTCACTTCGACGGCCTTTTCCTTGGCCTTCTCGGTGACTTCCTTGGCCTTGGTCACAGCCTTGTCCTTGACTTCGGCGGCCTTCTGCTTCACTTCCTGCTTAACGACGACCTGGCCCTGCTCGTTCTTTTCAAAGGGGCCGACGCCCTTCCAGTAGCAGAAACCAAGAGCGATGGCGGCGAGAACGATGATCCAGAGAAGAAGCTTTTTCATGAGTGCAACACTCCTTAATAAAGTGATTGTGTCGATATCCCGAAAGGATACCAGTTTACATTATACACCTTTTTTTAAGATTTGCAAACTCTCTTGGGCCTGAGAAAAATTGTTGGAATTACTGATTTTTTTGCCGGGCAAAACGGGTATCATGTGTGCCGTTGAAAAATGACGATGAAAAGAAGGAGATAAAAACACAAATGAAACTGATGCTGAACTATCTGAGGCGGCATCTGGGGCTGTTCGCGGCGGCGCTGATCTTTCTGGCGGCGGAGGCGGCGGCCGACCTGTTTCAGCCGCTGCTGATGGCGCACATTGTCGACCGCGGGGTGAGTGCGGCTTCGCCGCAGGCGATCCTGCGCGGCGGAGCGGTGATGCTGGCGGTTGCCTTCTGCGGGGCGTGCGCGGCGGTGATGCGCAGCTGGCTGTCGTGCCGCACGTCGCAGCTGGTGGCGCGTCAGCTGCGGGCCGATCTGTACGCGGCGGTGCAGCATCTGCCTCTGGAGGCTGCGCAGGCGTTCGGCGCGCCGTCGCTGATCACGCGGATCACGGGCGACGTGGCGCAGGTGCAGGGCTTCATCCAGGGCTGCATGAGGGTGCTGGTCAAAGCGCCGATGACGTGCGCGGGGGCCTTTGCGATGATCGCGTTTCAGTCGCCCGCGCGTCTGCCGGTGCTGGGCTGCGTGGTGCTGGCGGCGGGGGCGCTGACGGCGCTGAACATGAAGCTGGGCTATGCCCGCTTCGGAAAGGTGCAGGAGAAGATGGACGCGCTCAACGCTGCCAGCCGCGGCTTTCTGGCCTCGGTGCGCACGGTGCGCGCCTTTGGCGCTGAGGAGCGGGAGGCCTCCGGCTTTGCGGCAGCCGCGGGGGAGCTGCGCGCGGCTTCGGTGCGGGCGATGCGGCTGACGGCGGCGTTCATGCCGCTGATCAATCTGTCGGCCAATCTGGGCATCCTGGCGCTGCTGTATCAGGCGCGCATCAGCGGCGGAGCGGGCGTGGGCTCGCTGATGGCCTCGCTCAACTATATGACGCAGATCCTTTTTTCGCTGACGATGTTCTCGGGCCTGTTCGACCGCGCGGTGCGGGCTCAGGTGTCGGCCTCGCGGCTGGCCGAGGTGCTGGAGTCGCCGCGGCAGAGGCGTCCGGAGCAGCCGGTGCCGGTCGGGACCGACGGCTCGGTGGCGTTTGAGCACGTCTGCTTTGCCTGGCCGGGCGCGAAGGGCGAGGCTCTCAGCGACGTGTCGTTCGCGCTGCGCGCGGGCGAGTCGCTGGGCGTGATCGGGCCCACGGGCGCGGGCAAATCGACGCTGGCACTGCTGATCCCGCGCCTGTACGAGGCCGGCTCGGGCGTGGTGCGCGTCGGCGGCACGCCGGTGGGCGAGTGCGACGCGTCTCTGCTGCGTCAGGCGGTGGCTCTGGTGCCGCAGAAGTCGCTGCTGTTTACGGGCACGATCATGGACAATCTGCGCTTTGGGCGCGAGGACGCGTCGATCGCCGAAGTTCGCGAGGCGGCACGGGCGGCCTGCGCGCTTGAGTTTATCGAGGCGATGCCGGAAGGCTTTCGCTCGCGCGTCGGTCAGGGCGGCGTCACCCTCTCAGGCGGGCAGCGGCAGCGGCTCTGTCTGGCCCGTGCCCTGCTGCGCGCCCCCCGGGTGCTGATCCTTGACGACTGCACCAGCGCGCTCGACGCGGAGACGGAAGCTCGCGTGCTTGGTGCGCTGCGGCGCATGGCGGGCGTGACGCTGATCCTGATCAGCTCGCGCGTCTGTGCCGTGCGGAGCGCCGACGCCGTGCTCTGCCTGGAAAACGGGCGTGTCCTCGGCCTGGCGCCGCATGAGCAGCTGATCGAAACGTGCGCGGGATACCGCGCCATCTGCCGGTCGCAGATCGGAGGCGGGACGAATGACTGAGAAGCGTTTTTCCGCCCGCGGCATGGGACGCGGGCACGGACCGCGCGGTCTGAGCGCGCCGGCCGAGAAGCCGCGTTCGCTGCGCGGCGCTCTCAGCCGCCTCTGGACGATGATGGCCGCAGAGCGGGCCAGCCTGATCGCCGTCGTCGCGCTCGCCGCTCTGGCCTCGCTGGCGTCGACGTTCGCGCCTCTGGCCGTGGGACGCGCCGTGAACGCTGTCGCGCAGGGCGCCTCTCTCAGCGGGGCTCTGACGGCGCTGAGTGCGCTGTATCTGGCCGATGCCGGCGCCCGGGCGTTTGAGCACTGGCTGATGGCTGGTGCGTCGCAGAGCATCGTCTGGCGCATCCGCACCTCGCTGTTTGCGGCGATGAAGTCGCTGCCGCTGAGCTTCTTCGACCGGCACACGCACGGCGAGCTGATGAGCCGCCTTGCGGGCGATGTGGAAAGCGTCAGCATGACCATCTCCGTCACCACGGCGATGCTGTTCACCCAGCTGGTCACGCTCGCGGGCGCCTTCTGCCAGATGCTGCGCCTCAGCCTGCCCCTGACGCTGATCGCCCTGTGCGGCGCCGCCTGCGTGACGCTGCTTGTCAAAGCCGTCACCGTGCGCACGCGCGCGCTTTTTGCGCGGCAGCAGAAGGCGCTTGGCGCGCTCAACGGCCATGTGGAGGAGAGCGTGTCGGGCCTGGCCGTGGTGCGCGCCTTCGGCCGCGAGGAAGCGATGATCCAGCGCTTTGCCGCCGCCAACGAGGAACTGTGCCAGGCGTCCGAGCAGGCGCAGCTGTGGTCGGGCTGCCTGATGCCCGCCGCGAACGTGATCAGCAACATCCTCTACCTGTCCGTCGCCGTCGCCGGAGCGCTGCTCGCCCTTCGCGGCTCGCTCGACCTGGGCGGCGTCACCAGCTTTCTGCTCTACATCCGCACCTTCACGCGCCCGTTCGTGGGCATCGCCAATGTGTGGAACGACCTGCAGAGCGCCGTCGCCGGGCTGGAGCGCATCTGGCAGATCATGGACGAAACTCCAGAGCCGCCCGACGCTCCCGATGCCCTGCCCCTGCCTCATCCCCGCGGCGACGTGGAGCTGCGGCACGTCAGCTTCGGCTACGATCCCGTGCAGCCCGTGCTGAACGACGTGTCGCTGACAGTGCCCGCTGGCACGCACGTGGCCCTCGTCGGCCCCACCGGCGCCGGCAAGACCACCATCGCCTCGCTGCTGCCGCGGTTTTACGACGTGACCGCAGGCGCCGTGCTGCTTGACGGCCGCGACGTGAGAGCGTACATAAAGGCCGACCTCCGCCGGGCGTTCTCCATCGTCCTCCAGGACGCCGACCTCTCCTCGGGCACCGTGCGCGACGCCATCGCCTACGGACGCCCTGATGCGGGCGACGAAGACGTGCACGCCGCCACCCGCGCCGCCGGAGCGGAGGAGTTCATCGCCCGCCTGCCATACGGCTTTGCCACCGTGCTGGGCGACGGCGGCGCACAGCTGAGCCAGGGCGAGAAACAGCTGCTCGCCATCGCCCGCGCCATGCTCGCTCCCGCGCCAGTGCTCATCCTCGACGAAGCTACCAGCAGCGTCGATACCCTTTCAGAGCAGGGCATCTGCCGAGCCATGCGCGCCATGCTCAAAGGCCGCACCGCCTTCATCATCGCCCACCGCCTCTCCACCATCCGCGACTGCGACCTGATCGCCGTGGTCGAATCCGGCCGCATCGCCGAGTGCGGCTCACACGAAGAGCTGATGGCGCAAAACGGCCTTTACGCCAGGATGGTGAAGGCGCAGAGGGGAGAGTAATGAGGAATGAGTAATTAGTAATTAGTAATTAGTAATTAAAGGCGTTGCGGAGCTGGCTGAGGAATATTAAAATACACAGCTTCGCTGAGTCGTCTGGATTTGATATAATGAACGCACAGACTGAATAGCAGTTCAAACTCTTTAGCGAAGAAAGGAGCAGCTATCATGGATCGACGAGTGCTGACGATGCAGCAGATCAAAGACGCGGTGAAGCCTCTGGCGGAGAAATACGGCGTGGAAGCGATCTACCTGTTCGGTTCCTACGCTCGCGGCGAAGCTGACGAGAACAGCGATCTGGACTTTCTCGTCTTCGGCGGCGAGCATTTCAAGCTCACCAGGATCCTCTCCCTAGCCGGTGAGCTGCGCAAGCTGTTCCAGAAAGACGTCGACGCGTTTGAGATCAGGGAGATCAACGTGGACACCCCCTTTTACCGAACTGTCATGAAAGAGAAGGTCCTCGTCGCATGAAATATTCAGACCGGCAGCGCGTACAGAAAATCCATGATTACGCGGTGAAATTGCAGAAGATCATCGCCGAGCGCCAGATCACGCGCGAAAAACTGATGCAGGACACCGGCGATCAGTGGCTGGTCACGACGCCGCTGTACAATATCGGCGAGCACGTATATAAGCTGTCAGATGAATTCAAAGAAACTCATGACAGCGTGCCCTGGATCGCGATCGAAAACCTGCGTCATCGCCTGGTGCACGACTACGACGGCACCAACTGGAGCATGATTACCGACGTTGTCTTTGAAGAACTGCCCCTGCTGATCGAACAGCTGGAGCGCATCATGAGCAGGTCATGGCCTGCGCACAGCTGATAAAGCGCCACAAGTTAAGCGGCTTCCGGAAGACCGGAAGCCGCTTTTTTGTCTGCTGCGCGGGCATTTATCTTCAAAGTGGCAGCAACGCAAGCAGGCATCGTGGTTTGTGATGCAAGAAAAACTTTTTTGCGAAAAAGATCAATTTGGGGGTTGACAGGTATATATCTACCTGATAGAATTTGTCTCGTTCGCGGTTCCTGAGGGAAACGCAAAAAAGAATACGAGGCGCTCGATGGGCTTACTTCGACATGTTAATCTAGCCCGTGTCGGCCAGCGCGATCCGGCATTTTTGCCGGTGAAGCGCAGGCATTGGCCGCACAAAGGCGGGGCTGCGGTCACGCACCGTAACGTGCTCCCGTTATTGCAGTGTGGGCACGCTGCAAAATTCCCGGCAGCGATGGGCTTTACGCCTTGGGGCTGTCACCCCGGCAGGAGGTCGAGACTGCCAACCTGGCAGCGATGGACGCCTTTTGGGGTCCTGGAGGCTGTCAGGCCCGCAGCGGTGGGCCTTGTGCCCTGGGGCTGCAATCTGCCCTGACAGTGGTGG
>Ga0129307_1000512_pt1 | contig 59553 bp, 54 predicted proteins | sample P1105metagenome_FD_94437 | JGI IMG/M metagenome (GOLD analysis project Ga0129307, IMG submission 94437) | Capybara group fecal microbial communities from Wisconsin, USA - P1105 metagenome | ecosystem: Host-associated > Mammals > Digestive system > Large intestine > Fecal | place: USA: Wisconsin... | reverse complement strand
TTTTGTCTGAATGTCTACCTCATATTCATATTCGTTTGTTAACATATTTATTACCGCCGTGCCTTTTCTGGTAAGATAGTCTACGAGTATGCCTTTGGAGATTGCTTCGCGGAGTGCTTTTTCGTAACAGGTTTTCTGTTCATCAGTGGTTGGAGAGGATTTAAGTTCTTCCTGATAGTGGAAAACAATATCCATGAACTCGCAATACTGTTTTAGCATATCACAATTCTGTACTACCGGCAAGTTTTTTCCGTCCGGTCCAATTATCTCCTGTACCATGAGAATACCTCGCAATTATATTTGTATGAGAATTAAAAAATTCTCATACTATATATATAGACAAAACTGTGCAATTTTAGGAAATGAAGCGGCGAAAAAAATGAAAAAAGATGAAAATTCTTTAGTAAAAAAACTATCTTGACAAAAAGTGCATAAAATGTCATTTTGTTACTGTGCCTTTTGGCAGAATATTCTTATAGGGGTAAATGATGAAAAAATATGCATTTTTATTTCCGGGACAGGGTGCACAGGTTCCCGGTATGATTAAGGATATCTGTGATGCTTATCCTGAAGCACGTGCAGTTGTAGATCAGGTAACAAAAATTACCGGTGTTGATATGCCAAAGCTTCTTTGGGAAAGCGATGCTGCAACTTTGAGTCGCAGCGATAACAGTCAGCTTGCAATTACAACTGCTTCGCTTGCAGTTATGGCTGTTTTGAAAACAAAAGGTATTGAGCCATCTGCTGCTATGGGATTTTCTCTTGGTGAATTCCCTGCTTTGTATGCAGCTGGTGTTTTGAGTTTTGAAGATGTAATTAAAGTAGTTCGTGAGCGCGGACTTATTATGCAGGCTACCTGCGAAAATATTGCTAAGGCAAACGAAGGTCACGCACCTGGTATGACAGCTGTTCTTGGTCTTCCACCAGAAAAGGTTGAAGAACTTGCTAACGGTATTAAAGATGCTTATGCTGCAAACCTTAACAGCCCTGTTCAGACAGTAGTTAGTGGAACAGCTGATGCTCTTGAGCAGATTGAAGCTAAGGCTAAGGAAGCTGGCGCCCGCCGTGCCTTGAGACTTGCTGTTGCAGGACCTTTCCACAGTCCTTTGATGCAGGAAGCTGCAGATAATTTTGAAAAGGCAATTGCTGGAGTTACTTTCAATAATCCAGATAAAACATTATTCAGCAATGTAACAGGTAAGGAAGCAAAAGATGGAGCAGAAATCAAAAAGAATGCCGTTCTCCACCTTACAAACCCTGTTCGCTGGACCTCGGAAGAAGCAGTTTTGAATGATCTGATTAAATCAAGCGGCGACGAATGGGAATTAATTGAACCTGGTGTTGGCGCTGTTTTGACAGGCCTCTGGGGAAAGTCGGGATTCAGTGAGACTGCAAATTGTGTCGCAGTGAATAATGCTGAGTCTCTTGGAACTCTGTAGCGGGTTTTAGGGTGCAACCCTAGGAGAGAGGGTAGCGAGCAACGAAGTGCGAGCGCAGGGGGAGGCTTCCCCCTCCTATAATATAAATAGATGCTGAAACAAGTTCAGCATGACAAAGAATATAAGGAATAAAAAATGGCAAACAGACGTGTTGTAATTACTGGAATGGGAGCTGTAACTCCTCTTGGAAATACTGTTGATGAGTTTTGGGCTGGAATTAAGGCTGGAAAAAGCGGAATTGGTCCAACTACACTTTTTGATGCTTCTGTAAACAAGGTTCATTATTCTGCAGAAGTAAAGAATTTTGATCCAGCTCTTTATATGGATTCAAAGGATGCCCGCAAGATGGCCCGCTTTACTCAGCTTGGTGTAGCTGCTGCAAAGATGGCTTTGGATGATTCTGGTCTTATGGGCAACCAGGAAGTTCTTGATGAAACTGGAATTATTCTTGGTGTTGGAATTGGCGGTTTGGAAGAAACTGAAGCTGACGTTCTTGGTATGGCAAAGATGGGTGGTGTAAAAACTAATCCTATGGCTATTCCAAAGCTTATTCCTAACGAGGTTGGCGGAAACATTGCAATTCAGTTTGGCCTTCACGGTCCTGTTCAGTCAATTGCTACAGCTTGTTCTTCTGGTACAGATGCTCTTGGTGTTGCTTTTGATATGGTTAGAAGCGGACGCCTCGACACTTGTTTGAGTGGTGGTGCTGAATCTACAATCTGTCAGTTTGGTGTTGTAGGTTTTGAAGTTTTGCATGCTCTTTCTACAGGTTTTGATGATGATCCTACAAAGGCAAGCCGTCCTTTTGATAAGGACCGCAACGGTTTTGTAATGGGTGAGGGCTCTGCAATTCTTATTCTCGAAGAGTATGAACACGCTAAGGCTCGTGGTGCTAAGATTTACGCAGAAATCGCTGGTTATGGTGCATCTTGCGATGGTTACCATCTTACAGCTCCTAATCCTGATGGAATCTGCGGTTCTAAGTGTATGACACGCGCCCTCAAGGATGCCGGAATGGATCCAAGCGAGATTAAGTACTACAACGCTCACGGAACTTCTACAATGAAGAACGATTCGAGCGAAACAAATATGATTAAGATTGCCTTTGGTGAGGAAAATGCCCGCAAGCTTAAGATTTCTTCTACAAAGTCTATGCATGGTCACTGCCTTGGTGCAACCGGTGCTATTGAGGCTATGGTTTGTGTTAAGGCAATTCAGGACAGCTTTGTTCCTTGTACAAAGAACCTTGATAATCCTGATGTTGAAGGCGGCTGTGACCTCGACTATGTTCCTAACAAGGGAATTGAAATGAATATTGATGCTGCTATGTCTGCTACTTTCGGATTTGGTGGACACAACGGTGCGATTATCATAAAAAAGGTAAAATAAATCGTCATGCTGAACTTGTTTCAGCATCTTATAAACGGTAAGAATATAGATTCCGAAACAAGTTCGGAATGACAATTGTTGTGTACAGACTGCGTTACTGCAAAGTGGCGCGGTCTTTTTTTTCTCCAGATATAAATAAATAGCTAAAAATTTGACAAATAGCTATCATTCCATTATCATCATACCTGAAATGTAACAGGAGGACACAATGAATACAGTTCCAGTTTTCGAAGCAAAAAACAAACTGCCGCTTTTTATTCATCAGGCAGAGCAGGGCAATCCCCTGGCAATTACCCGTCATAATAATATTGTAGCGTATCTTATATCAAAGGAAGATTTTGAAGAACTTACTAAGGGCGGTAAAAAAGAAAAGAGTCTGGTTCAAAGGATTCATGATTCTCGCTATGATTTTGGACTTGATGATGATGATGATTTTGATTACACAGAATATTTTGACAGCCTGCGTGAGCGTGGTTATTATGGCCGCCCGGAAGGTGACCATGTTTTTGATGGAGTATAATCTATGATTAGACCATATTATCTTCTTGATACGAATGTCATTTCTGAAATGTTTCGACCGAAGCCAAATCTGCTTGTTTTTAAGAAGCTTGAAGAATATGAAAAGCTGTGCTCTCTTCCTTCAACAGCCTGGGATGAACTTTTATTTGGTGTAAATACTATGGCTTCTGGTAAGAAAAGAGATTACATTTTTTCTAAACTTGTCGACGACATTCAGGCTAACTATGAAATCATTCAGTATGATAATCACGCTGCCTGGATTCATGCAGATATCCGCTCAAGGTTAAAGGAGCAGGGAATTGGAATTGATTTTCAGGATTCACAGATTGCTTCAATCGCGGTTTCAAACAATATGATTCTCGTTACAAGAAACATTAAGCACTTTGAGCCTATTCAGAAAGTTTCACCGCTTATGCTTGAAAATTGGTTTGAGTAAAAAATAGATTTATCTTGACAATATCTTGTTTTTTGTCGAATTAAATTGTAAGATAAGGTTATACACAGTCATGCTGAACATGTTTCAGCATCTATGTTATAGATCCCGAAATGAATTCGGGATGACGTTCTTAGGAGAATACAATGGCATTAACAACAGACATTAAATCACTTTTACCACACCGCGAACCTTTTTTGTTTGTAGACGCAATTATTTCTGCTGATGAAAAGGGTTGCGTTTGTGAGCATACATTTACAGAAAATGAGTTTTTCTTTAAGGGACACTTTCCTGAGTACCCTGTAGTTCCTGGAGTAATCCTTTGCGAAACTATGGCTCAGGCTGGTGGAGCTGCTTTGCGTTATCTCAACATTGTTCCTGGCAATGCACTTTTCTTCTTTGCTACTTTGGACAAGGTAAAGTTCCGCAATCAGGTTCGCCCTGGCGACAAGGTTCGCATGGAAATCGAGTTCCTCCGCAACAGCCCAAAGATGATCAAACAGGCCGGTAAGGCATATGTTGGTGATACCCTCTGCGCTGAGGCAGAATGGATGTGTCTGGTAGGTCAAGCGAACTAAACAACACAGATGCCTTGAAGGTACCCCGAAATTTTGTCGGGGTATTTTTTTTACAAAAAAATTATATAAAACCAATTGACATAGTAGGTAAATAAATATATATTAGCCCCATAAATCAAAACCTACTAGAATACTAGGTAACTATAAGGAGAACACTATGAAAAAGAACACAATTGTAAAAGCATTAGCATTTGCTCTGGCACTCGCTGCCATATCACCACTTTCTGCAAAACCTAAAACAGGACGCACCGTTGCAGAAATCAAAAAGTCTAAGACAATCAAAATTGCCGTATTCAGCGATAAAAAGCCATTCGGTTATGTAGATGAAAATGGAGAGTATCAGGGATATGATGTTTACTTTGGAAACCGCATTGCTAAAGATCTCGGCGTAAAGGTAAAATATGTTCCTGTTGAAGCTGCTGCCCGCGTAGAAGTTCTTGCTACAGGAAAAGTTGACCTTGTACTTGCAAACTTTACAGTAACACCTGAACGTGCAGAAAAGGTTGATTTTGCACTTCCTTATATGAAGGTAGCTTTGGGAATTGTTTCTCCAAAATCTGCATTAATTACAGATCCAAGCCAGCTTAATGGAAAGACTTTGATTATTGCAAAGGGAACTACAGCAGAAAGCTACTTCTCTAAGAACTATCCAAAAATCAATCTTTTGAAGTTCGACCAGTATTCAGAAGCTTACAACGCTCTTCTTGATGGACGTGGAGACGGTCTTTCTACAGATAACACAGAAGTTCTTGCCTGGGCTATTGAAAATCCAAGCTTTGCTGTAGGTGCTGGTGCTGATTCTATCGGAAGCCTTGATGCAATTGCTCCTGCTGTTCAGAAGGGTAACAAGGATCTTCTCGACTGGCTCAATAACGAAATCAAAGAACTTGGTAAAGAAAACTTCTTCCATGCAGACTATGAAGCAACTTTACGCGATGTTTATGGAAAAGATTCTGATGCAGACAGTCTTGTAGTAGAAGGCGGAAATCTGTAAAATTACTGAAACGGTCATTGAGCATGTCGAAATGACTGTTTCAAATTGTGTGTGTGGTGGTTTCGACAAGCTCAACCACCGCTTTAGTTAATATATGGATTTTAATTTTATAAAAGAAGTCATTCCGCTTTATGTGGAAGCTACCTGGCTCACACTGCGGATTGGCTTTATCGGAATAATTCTTTCGTTCATAACAGGGATTTTCTGCGCGGTTGTCCGCTACTGGAAAATCCCTGTTCTTAATGTAATTGTGCGAGTGTACACAGAAATCTCTCGCAATACACCGCTTTTAATTCAGTTATTCTTTTTATACTTTGCTTTGCCGCGTCTCGGTGTAAAGTTGAGCGGGGAGCAGTGTGGTATTATCGGCCTTACTTTTTTGGGCGGTTCTTACATGGCAGAAACCTTCCGCAGTTCCCTTGAAACAGTTGGAAGACCACAGCTCGAAAGCGGTATGTGTGTCGGCTTAAATAAAATCCAGCTTGTTCGTTATGTAGTTTTACCACAGGCACTTTCCGTTTCAGTTCCTGGCCTTGTTGCAAATATCATTTTTCTGCTTAAGGAAACTTCGGTTTTCAGTGCGGTTGCACTTGCAGATTTAATGTATGTTGCAAAAGATTTAATTGGACTTTATTACAAAACAGAAGAATCACTTTTCCTTCTTGTTATTGCTTATTTTATTATTCTTCTTCCGATTTCGCTTTTATCCAGATTTATAGAAAAGAGGTTGCGTTATGGACAGTTCGGAAATTCTTAATGCCTTGAGCACAGCCTTCAGCGTTCTCTTTAAAGGTAAAAACTTTGTACGTCTGCTCGGCGGGCTTGGAGTTACAATCTGGATTGCGGCACTTTCTGTTGCGCTTTCTTTGGTGCTCGGTTTTTTGTTTGGTATTGTGATGAATATAAAGAACCGCGCTGTGAAAGTAGTTTGCGGAATTTATCTTGAATTTATGAGAATCATGCCTCAGATGGTTTTGCTCTTTCTCGCATATTTTGGAATTACCCATGTCTTTGGAATTTCAATTTCGGGAGAAGCGGCTTCTATAATTGTTTTTACTCTCTGGGGAACTGCAGAAATGGGAGACCTGGTGCGGGGTGCGCTTCAATCAATTCCTCTTCATCAGTATGAAAGCGGTCGGGCAATCGGGCTTACAGAGCGTCAGATTTTCTTTTACATAATTATTCCGCAGACGGTAAAAAGACTTGTTCCTTTAAGTATGAATCTGATTACCAGAATGATAAAAACTACTTCGCTTGTTGTTTTTGTCGGCGTAATAGAAGTTGTAAAAATCGGGCAGCAGATTATAGAAGCAAACAGACTTACAATTCCAACTGCATCGATTGCTGTTTATGGATTAATCTTTTTTATGTACTTTATTGTGTGCTGGCCACTGTCTCTTGCAGCAGATAAGATAGAAAAGAAACAGAAGATGTAATAATTGAATGTCATGCTGAACTTGTTTCAGCATCTATAAAAGAGATTCCGAAACAAGTTCGGAATGACTAAGGAGCGGATAGAACATGGCACTTTTGAAAATCAATAATCTTGTTAAATCATATAAAGAAGCAGGCGGAATCCTTAAGGGTGTCTCTCTGGATGTTCATAAGGGAGAAGTAATTGTAATTCTTGGTCCTTCCGGCTGTGGTAAATCAACTTTGCTGCGTTGTATAAACGGGCTTGAATCAATTCAGGGGGGAGAAATCCTTCTTGATGGAGAAGTGATTTCAAACCGTAAAAATGATATGCATCTTATCCGTCAGAAAATCGGCATGGTTTTCCAGAGTTATGATTTGTTTCCGAATCTTACAGTTCTTAAAAATATTCTGCTTGGACCTGTTAAAGCTCAAAAGCGTGATAAAGCAGAAGTAACTGCTCAGGCAGAAAAGCTTCTGGAACGCGTTGGTCTTTTAGACAGAAAAGATTCTTATCCTCGTCAGCTTTCCGGCGGGCAGAAACAACGTGTTGCAATTGTCCGAGCCCTTTGTATGAATCCGGAAATTCTTCTTTTTGATGAAGTAACTGCAGCTCTGGACCCGGAAATGGTCCGCGAAGTTCTCGACGTTATGATGGATCTTGCTAAAGAAGGCCGCACAATGCTGATTGTAACTCATCAGCTGGAGTTTGCCCGTGCCGTTGCAGACCGCATTGTATTTATTGATGAGGGAGTAATTGTAGAAGAAGCAAAGCCTGAAGAATTCTTTACGAATCCAAAAACAGAACGCGCTAAGAAATTCCTTGATGCATTTAAGTTTGAAAAACGCGTTACTTATGCGGAGATGATTTAGGAGATTGTTTCGTCGCTCCGTTCTTCGCAATGACAAGGTGACGGCGTCTCGTTGAAATTTAATCAAAATAGGTTTACAATATATATTCGGGTGGAATTATATAGTGAATCAGTTTTTCAGACCTAAGCAGACTGTTTTCTTTTTTATTTGCTGCGCAATCTGTCTGCTTGTGCTTCTTTTTACCTATGCAAAACTTTCTCTTCAACCAGTAACTCCAGTCGCTCAGAATTTACCGGCAGTTGAGCGAGGTTCTATTGTAGACCGTTCCGGCTTTCCACTTGCTGTTCAGACCAATTTTTATCATGTTGGTGTTTCTGTTAAAAACTTACGCGACAATGACAAACTGAAAAACCGTTTTGCTAACGATGTTGCTCCGCTTCTCGAAATGCTTCCGGAAGATGTGCTTGATGTAATTGATACAAACAAAAGTTTTGTTTATCTTAAAAAAAAGATTACGCAGACAATGTATGAACCTCTCAAACAGCTTACTGATGAGAAGGGCTACAATTTTATAAGCTATGAAAAAATACCGGGAAGAAATTATCCGAATCACGCGCTTGCTTCGCAGCTTATCGGTTACATGGGTGATGACGGGCGAGGCCTTGCAGGAATTGAGTTTTCTCAGCAGAGCGTGCTTGCACCAAGCGGTACAGATGAAAATGGGGAAGCTCTTCAGGGGAAGAATATTTTCCTGAGTATAGATGCAAACCTTCAGTATAAGCTTGAACAGATTGCTCATAAAACTATGAACGAAACTCAGGCAGAAAGTATGATGCTTGTTGCCGCTGACTGTACAACAGGAGAAGTTCTTTCATATATAAGTCTTCCTTCTGCTGATTTGAACGAATATGGTTCATCGCTTATCGAATCTAAAATTGACCGGCCGGCGATGACGGCTTATGAGCCGGGTTCCGTTTTCAAAATCTTTACCGTGGGAATCGTTTACGATGAGCACGGCATTTCGCCAAACGATTCTTTCCTTTGTGACGGAATGTACGAAAAACGAATTTCCGGCGGTGAGACAATCAGAATCAAGTGTCTGGAACATCATGGCTGGTGTACACCAAAAGACGGTCTTCGTTATTCCTGCAACGATGTTCTTGGTCAGATCAGTGACAGAATTACTGAAGATGAATTTATGGCAAGAATCCGTATGCTTGGTTTTGGAAAGAAAACCGGTGTTGAACTTCCTGGAGAAACTTCTGGTTCTGTAAAGGATACTTCAAGTACTCTCTGGTCAGCACGCTCTAAACCGACAATTGCAATCGGTCAGGAAATCAGTGTTTCTGCTTTGCAGATGGTGCAGGCTGCAACTTCAATCGGTAATGGTGGAGTTCCTGTTCAGCTTACATTTATTCATAAGATTACAAATAAAGATGGAACCGTTTATTACGAGCATGAGCCTCAGCTGAAAAACAGAGTTTTTTCTAAGAACACAGCAGATTATATTCTCAGTTGTATGGAAACAACTGCAAAAAGCGGAACTGGTTCGCGCGCAAATCTCCGCGATGTTGATATTGGTGTAAAAACCGGTACTGCTCAGATGGCAGATAAAGAACATGGCGGTTACAGTGATACAGACTTCCTTTCAAGCTGTATTGCAATTTTCCCTGTTGACCAGCCTCAGATTGTTTTGTATATCGTAGTAGAAAAAGCAAAGGGCGAAACTTATGGTGGCCGTATCGTTGCCCCTGTAATAGGCGAGGCCGCAGATATTATCATTGACCATTTAGGAATGAGCCGCGGCGGCGCTGCTTCCCTTGAACACAGCGGCGTAATTACAATTTCTTCTTCTCGCGGAGTTGAAGTTGGTTCTGTGGTTCCAGATTTTACAGGAAAATCAAAGCGTGAACTTTTACCTCTTATGGAACGTACTGATATAAAACTCAATATCAATGGAAGCGGCTGGGTTACAAGTCAGAGTCCTGAACCGGGCACACCTGTTACGGAGAACATGGTAATTGAACTCAATCTGGAATAAAAACTTTGCCGCATTCAAAAACAGATTCCCGCAGTTAGCCATGATGACCGGCTCACAAGCTGTCGCCCCCGAAACCTTCTGGAAATTAGAAAATGCAAAAAACGGAATGATTACTGCAAGCGAGGCAGGGGAGTCTGGCGGAGGTCTTGTAAGACTTCATTCTGCATACAACCCTGAACGCGAAGCTTCCGGTGCGGTTGGCCGCGACGAGGTTTTTGCAAAGTCTGCAATCGTATTTTATGGCTTTGGACTCGGCTACCATGTAATTGAGTGTGCCAGAAAAATCCTTACTGAAAAAAAATCCAACCGCCTTGTTTTGATTGAACCAGATATTGCGCATTTTTTTGCGGCAATGAGCGTGCTCGACTGGACACTGGTTTTTGAAGTTGAAAATCTTATTATTGCTGTTGGCGCGCCAGCTGAATCTGTTTTGCCCCTTCTGGAAGACAGCTCTCGCGTAAATATTGGAGAAACCGGAGTTTCTGATTCTTATTTTTTTGATATTCCGGCTTTTACTGCACATGCGGCGGCCTATTTTGACTCAGTTCGTTCTATTATAAAGCGTAATCAGCGTAAAAACGAAATTAATGCAGCAACTCTTAAAAAGTTTGGCCGTTTATGGTGTCGTAACAGCCTTAAAAATATTCCTCAGCTGCAAAAGCTTGCTGGCCTTACCGGCCTTGAAAAGAAGGCTAGGGCTCTTCCTTTTTTGATTCTTGGTGCCGGTCCTTCTCTTGAAACTATTCTTCCATATATAAAAGAGCTGAGCGCACGCACAATTACTGTGTGTGTGGAAACTGCCCTGCATACGCTTTTAAGAGCCAAAGTTCAGCCTGATTTTATTATTCTTACCGACCCTCAGTTCTGGGCTTACCGGCATATTGCGGGACTTCGCGCGCCGGAAAGTTTTCTTATAACGGAGCTTTCGGCCTATCCGTCTGTCTTCCGTTTTACCTGCCGTAAAATACTTTTATGTGCTTCTCAGTTCCCGGTTGGTCAGTATTTTGAAAAAAAACTCGGCTTAAACCCCGGCGATCTTGGAACAGGCGGTTCTGTTGCATCTAGCGCCTGGAACTTTGCTCATTTTTGTGGCGCCAGTGAGATTTATACTGCAGGGCTTGATATGGCCTTCCCTGAAAAACAGACTCACATCAAAGGAAGCTCTGCGGAACAAACCTGGCATACACTTTCCAGCCGTATTACCACACCTGAAAAATTTACTTCAGCAACTTTATTCAGTGCAAATGCCGTTGCTGCCAAAGACTATACCGGCCGCCCTGTTCTTACCGATAGCCGTATGAAAATGTTTGCCTGGTGGTTTGAGTCGCGCCTTGCAGGATGCCCCGAAACTAAAACCTATACTCTCTGTCCTCAGGGGCTTGCAGTTCCGGGCATTCAAAATGCAGAATTATCAGCTCTTCTTTCACGCCCAGAGATTTCAACAGAAAAAAAAGCTTTTCTTTCTGCCGCTGCAGAACTTCCTCCTTTGTGTTCTTCTGCTTCCCAAAAAACTGAGCTTTTGCAGCTTATTTCTCAATTTCCTGATGAATCTTTCCTTTTGCAATATCCTTTTTTACGCCAATATCTGTAAGAATATCTCTAAACCGCACCTTATTTTTTTCCGATACTTGAAGCATGGAAATAATAAGTTACGTTCAGGACAATTCCCGTGCAAGGACTTTCAGACCTCTGAAAACTTTCAGCCTGCCGGAATTGCAGTTCAGGCATAAAGAACGAAGCAGAAGTGCTTCCATTACAAGAGATATTTTTTCTACAGAACTCAAAAGCTTTGGCGCTCAAAAAGTCCGAAGCGATTTTTCTTTGCGTACATTCTTTAAGACTGTTGGCGGCAATGTTTCTGATGCTGCTTCATATCTTATAGATAATATAAAGATGATTGGAATAATTGCAGCAAGTGCGATTGTCTTTGGTGCAATCTTGTTTGTCTCACTTTCTTTTGTAAATCATCAGAAAAATCATACAGGTCCTCTTAAACTTCAGATTGAAGGTTCTGAAGATATTGAAGCTCTTAATAAATTTATGGCAAACTTTGCCCTGGAAGGAAAAATCGATTATGACGAGACAGGAAATCTGCTTGATGTTGACCTTCCTTCTGTAAAGCCTGCCTTTACACAGCCGGTTACTTTCCAGACCTACAAGGTTCGTTCAGGTGATACAATAAGTGGAATTGCAAAAAAATTTGGCCTTACAAATATTTCCACTCTTATTTCTGTAAATGATATTGGAAACGTACGTCAGCTTGCTGCAGGTCAGAAACTGAAAATTCCTTCGATTGACGGAATTGTTTATACAGTAAAAAAGGGGGATTCTCTCAGTACAATTATCGGAAAGTATAAAATCAGTCTTGAACAACTGCTTGATGTAAATGAACTTACAAGTGAAACTCTTACAGCTGGTCAGCAGCTTTTCTTGCCGGGGGCTGCAATGGATGCAAATTCCCTTCGCAACGCAATGGGAGAACTCTTCCGTATGCCGATTTCTGCAAAGTTCCGCTGGTCTTCACCTTATGGTTATAGAATCGACCCGATTGCCGGTGTTAAATCTTTCCATACAGGAACTGATATGGCTTGTCCTACTGGAACTCCGATTCTTGCTGCGATGAGTGGCAAGGTAACAACAACCGGAATCAATCGTGTTTATGGAAATTATGTAATTATTGATCACGGTAACGGATATCAGACTTTGTATGCTCACATGTCAAAAATTATTGCAAGCAAAGGACAGTGGGTAAGTCAGGGAACAAGAATCGGACTCGTTGGTTCAACAGGTTATTCAACCGGTCCTCATCTTCACTTTACCGTATACAAAAAAGGAAAATTAGTAGACCCGATGACGGTTCTGAAATAAGGCTAAAATCGAAGAACCGTTAAAAAATGGGCTGCGGCAGCGGGCCATTTTAGGTTCATCGAAAAAATGCCTCAGAGGCAAGCTGTGCTTGCCGACCTTCTTAATATAGGAGCAAAATTATGTGTATCTGCAGTGGCTGTGGCAAATTAATTGACAACAAGTTTTATTACTGCCCATGGTGTGGTTATTCCCGCATGGAAGCTGAAAAGCAGGAAAGCGCAGAATTGCGTTATGCGAAATTTAAGGAAAAACAATTTCAAAAGCGTTATAATCAGTTAGAGAAGATGGAAGAACAGCTTGATGATCTTGAGCATGAGCTTTCCATCCTCGTTCTTAGCGCGGAGATGCATAAATGAAAAAAATAGGTATTCTGTGTCTTTTATTCAGTCTTTTTACTTTCTCACTGGCTGCCGGAACTTCCTTCGGGAATCCGGATTTGAATCTTAACGACGAAATCCTTTTTACCGTTCGTCACAATATGGTGGGAACAAGCCCATATAAATCACTTTTTTATGCAGCATTAAAAGATGGAAAGACTGAAAAAGCGCCTGAAGTAATTACCTGCTATCCGGAACAGATGGAACTTCTTTCTGGTGGTGATGAACTTCAGATCCGCAATAGATACGGAATTGCCCGCTATTCAAAAAAAGACGGCTCAATCACCTGGGTAGAAAAAAGCGAAGAGATGCCGGAAAATATTGTACCGGTTGTTCCTTATGCTGCAAGCCCTGATGGAAAATATTTTTGCCGTATCGAAAGAACTTCAATTTATTCTGGAAACCTCACTCTTGTAAGTACACAGACTGGAAAGAGCTGTGTTCTCTGCGAAGGAGTATTAAACTCTTATGAAAATCTTCCTGTAAAATGGGCACCAGACAGTACCGTTTTAATTTATGAAAAAAACGGTGCTGTTTATTTCTGTAATCCTGATGCAGTTTTACGCGGAGTAGAAATTGATGAACGCTACAGAAAAATCGGCCGCGGTTCCATCAACTCAGTTCACTGGGCATCTTCAAAATATCTTGCTTATGTAGATGACTATCTTCTTTATAAAATAAATACTAAGGAACTTTATACACTCGGACTTTATTCTGGAATTATAGGGCAGGGTAAACCAATGGGTCGCCTTCCATTCCAGTTCAATCCGCTTACAGATAAATTCTCCTGCAACAGCGAGGCAACTTCTGTCGTAGTAACACAGAATGGCAGACTCTTTACATATCTTGTTGTGCGAAGTGCATCCTGTGATTATATGGATGTTATTTATTCACGCCCGTACACAGAATCAAATGCATCTCTTGTTGCTTCTTATATTTTCTGGAATGCAGCGGGAAAGCCAGTGCTCTGGCAGGAAAAACTTCCCTTTGATGGAATTAAAGAACGCGGTTCTGTTTATATTCTCGATGCTCAGCCTCAGCATGTACTTGAGATTGAAGATTCGGGCCGGCCCTTTGTATGCCCTAACGGAACAAAGGTTGCTTTCTTTGCAGGCTCTACAGTTTATATTTATGATATGAATACCTGGAAACGACTTGCAGTTCTTGGCGGTGAAAAAGTTGTTTCTGCAATCTGGACTGATGATACAAATCTGTTTGTTGGTGGAGAAAAGAGTATACGTAAATGGAATATTTATGCCAACAAATTTGAAACAATAACTCTTTCTTCTGTTTCTGCCGGATACTGGGATACAGCTGATTATTCGATTATTGCAGATACAGGAAATTCTAATTATTACAGATTTGATACTAAAAAGAAAACCTGGTCAAAAACAGAAATTACTTCTTCTTTTGAACCAATCAAGCAGAACGGCCGCTATCGTGTTTTTGTTGGAACTACTCCAAATAAGAATTATGATAATGCCCTTTATGTGCGCTCATTGAGCAAGAAAGCCGTTACAATTCCATTGTATAAGGAAAGTACCCGTAAAGCTCCTGAAAGAAAAAAAGTAGCGCTTGCTTTTGAACTTTATGATAATGCAGACGGTCTTCCACAGATTCTTTCTGAGCTTAAGAAATTCAATGCAAAGGGAAGCTTCTTTATTAATGGAGAGTTTATCCGCCGTTATCCTGCAGAAACAACACAGATTGTAAATAACGGTCATCTGTGCGCTTCAATGTTCTTTACAACTGCCGACCTTACCGAAAACAGTTTTGTAATTAATGAAGACTTTGTACGTCGCGGCCTTGCAAGAAATGAAGATGAATTTTATGCCTGCACGGGAACAGAACTTACTTTGTTCTGGCATGCTCCTTATTATTCGGTAACTCCGGAATTGATAAACTATGGTGCAAATGCGGGGTATACTTATATTACACCTTGCAGCGAAGTTTCTGAGTTTACTAACCCGGATATGGATCCTGAAAAACTTATTAAAAGATTCTGCCAGGGACTTGAAAAGTCTGGTGGTGGAGTAGTTTCTGTAGTTGGTGGATTTTCACAGAGTAATCATTCGCGCCCATTGTATAAGTATGTTGCGCTTTTAATTAGTGCTCTGCTTGATAGTGGATATGAACTTGTGGATTTGAATTCTCTGTAAGGCTAAAAAAGGCCTTACACTTCATCATCCTGGAAACGAGCGCGATAAGAACCGTAGCCGTCTTCTTCCTCAACGTCATCGTAAGGTTCGTCTACGTCCTCTTCTTCCTTAAAAACATCGTCGTAGTATAAGTCTGCATCATCATCGAATTCATCAAGAGCTTCGTCGTCTTCATCGTAGTCGTCGAAGTCATCATCAAAATCTTCATCATAATCATCGTCGAAATCATCGCCGTATGAAAAGGACATAGTCAATTCTTCAAAATCTGAATCAGCAGACATAAAAACCCCGCCTCGTTTTTGTCATTAGCTGTATATAAACCCGCCGAAAATAATATAATTGAAAATCTGTTAAAAGTAAATAGAATTTCAGGTGATTTACTTAGAAAATTTCACGGTTCATTGATATATTATTGAATGAATTGCAAACTTTTTTCACTCCGAGAATGAAATTTGTATGTGTACGATATATTTTGGTTCAAATCGAAAAAGTTTGACTAGTCGTCAAAGTAGGGTATAATTATATTAATGGAACGTGAAATTTCTGGCTGGGCGTATGCAAAAGTTAATTTTGGTCTTAGGGTTCTTCCCGGGCGTGCAGACGGATTTCACGGCATTGAGAGTATTTTCCAGACGGTTGATTTATATGACGAATTGACTTTGACGACAGTGGCAAAAAAAGGCTGCTTCGTGCATTGCTCTTCCATGAAACTGCCTGAGAACAATACTCTTACAAAAGCTTACAATGCATTTTGTAAGGTAACCGGTTGCGCAGTGCCGGGGCTTGAGATTGAGCTTAAGAAGGGTATACCTTCTGGCGGAGGTCTTGGTGGCGGTTCTTCTGATGCAGCGGCTCTGGTAAGAATGCTTGAAAAGCTTTGTCATGTGAGGTTATCTGACAGCGAGCTGGATGATATTGCTGCCGAGACAGGAAGCGATGTTTTTTTCTTTATGCATTGCGACGAAAAAGGTCGGGGCTGTGCTCTGGTTTCTGGTCGCGGTGAAAACGTAGAGAAAATCCATGGGCGAGATGATCTTTTCCTGGTTTTAATTTTTCCAGAGGTAAGCTCTTCCACAAAAGAAGCGTATGCTTTAGTGGATGAGGCTTTTGCTCGTGGAAAATTTTTGGTAAGTCCTGAATTTGATGAGCTAGAGCTGGTTTACAGAAAGCCGCCGGAAAACTGGACTTTTATTAATACTTTTACGCCCGTTATTACTGAAAAATATAATCAGATTGGGCGTGCAATTGAGGCGTTGAAAGCCCTGAACTGTAATTATGCTGAAATGTCAGGCTCGGGTTCCACAGTATTTGGGGTCTTTACTTCCAGGCAAGAGGCTGAATCAGCAGTAGAAAAACTGTCTGGTCCATGGAACTGTAAATTAGCGCGGACTGTATAAAAGTATGGTTTGCATCGTAATTTTGCGGAGGTAGATTTATGCAGATTACCGAATTGAGAATTAGAAAGGTTGAGGACGAAGGTAAGCTCCGTGCTTACGTAACAGTTACTTTTGATAACTGCTTTGTTGTTCACAATGTAAAAATTATCGAAGGCAAAAGCGGCCTGTTCATAGCAATGCCAAGCCGAAAAACAGCCAACGGGGAATACAAGGATGTAGCCCATCCAATCAGCCCAGAATTCCGTACCGAATTGCAGGATAAAATCCTCGCAGAATACAACGCCGGTCACGTAGAAACAGGGACTTCCCCAGACGACTAAAATAATATATACTAGATGACATCTTTGGGTCGTCGGCAAGCGGTAAGCCAACGGCTTTTGGTGCCGTCATTCCACAGGTTCGAATCCTGTCGACCCAGAAAAAAAATAAGCTTCCCAGTGAGGGAAGCTTATTTTTTTTCTGGGTCCGAACTCCGAGATGTTAACGCCTAACAGGAGATTAAAAGAGTTCAGAGTTATAGATATGAGCCGTAGACAGGATTCGAACCGAAGCGAACGACCCCGAAATTGCGAGCAGTGCGGAGCAATTCCGGGGGTGAGGGCACAGGAAGTGCCCGAAAGTGAGCGGAGGCGCCGCAGAGGGAGTGCACAGGACGTGCACGACCGTCGCGGCGAATCCTGTCGACCCAGCTGAGCCGGAGAGACTCCTAAGGCTAGGCGGCCGCTACAAAAATTTGTCGTACCAACAGACAATAAAGCGGCTTACGAATTCAAAATGAATTACGCCGCCGAAAATAGAAATCTACGAAAAATAAAGCAGTGTAAAACTCCTTCCATTTCCCGCTTTCCTATAACAATGGATTGCCACGCTTCGCTCGCAATGACGTGAATACGGAGGCCGTCATTGCGAGGAGCGTCGCGGCGTGGCAATCCATTGGGGGCGTTACGGGGGCAGAGCCCCCGTAGAGAGGGTAGCGACCAACGAAGTGGGCGCGCAGGGGGAGACTTCCCCCTCCTTGTTCTTCTATTGAATAAACTTCCATTTTCTGTTAATATATTCAAACATTTTTAAGGATATAAGGAGCTTTAAGAAAATGAGTAAGCAGACACTCGAAGCAAAACTTCGTACAGCTACTGGTAAAACAGCTGCTAAAAATCTTCGCAAAGAAGGACGTATCCCTGCCGTTGTATACAATTCAAAGGGCGAGGCTACATCTATTGAAGTTGGCGAAGTAGAATTCAACAAGATCTGGAGAACAATCACTCCAACAACTTCTATCACTCTTAAGGTAGATGGAAAAGAATCTCTCGCTTTGATCAAGGACGTTGAATACAACATCCGCAACGACAAAGTACTTCACGCAGATTTCTTTGCACCAGATGCAAACGAGAAACTCGTTATGAAAATCAAGATTCACTACACAGGAACTCCAGCTGGTGTTCTTAAGGGTGGTTTCAAGAAAGAACGCAATAACGAAATCAAAATCAAGGCTTGCATTGGTGACCTACCAGAAACTATCACTGCTGATATTTCTAACATCAACGTTAGTGAAGCACTCCGCGTAAAGGATATTAAGCTTGACAGCAAGGTTGAAATCCTCACAAGCGCAGAACTTCCACTCGTTACTGTATCACCTGCTCGTGGCTAGGCCCGGCACTCGCTAATTCGCGGGTTTTGGTGTATAATAAAGACTGTCCTTTTAAGGGCAGTCTTTTTTTTTATGTGTGAATTTGAAGCAAAAGTAAAAGCAAAAATTGATGAGATTCTTGGGGATTCTGCGTCTCACAAGCCGCATCCCCGCGTAGGCCTTGCTGTTTCCGGCGGCGCAGATTCAATTTCCCTTTTGCTGTCTCTGTCTGAGAGTTTTAATTCCATTTTTGTAATCACAATAAATCATAATATCCGGCCAGAAGAAGAAAGCCGGGGAGACGCAGAATTTGTAGTTCAAGTCTGCGAAGAATTAAAGCAGCGCGGACACGATATTGTATGTGAGCTTGTAGAATTTGAGCGTGGAGAAGTGGAAAAGCAGGCTCAGAGCCGCAGCGGTGGAATTGAAGATGCTGCCCGCTATTTACGCTATTCTGCTTTTGAACAATTCATGGCAAAACATAAGCTTGATATACTTTGCCTGGCTCACAACCAGAACGACCAGCTCGAAACTCTCCTTATGCGTTTTTTGCAGGGAAGCCCTGCAGAAGCTGCCTGCGGTATAAAAGAAAGTCGAAAAACTCAGTCTGGCCAGGGCATTTTTGCCCGTCCTTTACTCGGCCTGTCGCGCTCTGAAATCGAGGCCTATGTGACAAGCCGGGGCTTTACCTGGCGGACGGATAAAACTAATTATGAGACGGATTATCTTCGTAACAAAATCCGCTTAAAGCTTGTGCCTTTTCTGGATGAATCTTTTCCCGGCTGGCAGAAATCAATTCTTTCCGGCGCGGAACGTGCTGCAGAAGATGCTGAGCTGATTCTTTCTTGCGTTGAAAAGGTGCCTGTCAGCGTGGGCGGGGGCACTGAAGGGGACTCTGGAGCTACAGTAGAAATTCCTCAGGATCTTTTTCTTGAAACCCCTCCTGCAGTTCAGCGGCGAGTCCTTCTTTCTGCCTGCAACAAGGCTGGAGAGAATACCCGTATTCCATCACTATTCATAAAAGAAGTTCTGGATCTTGCAACCTGCAAAAAAGAGTTTACCAAACATTTTGCCGGCATAGATATCATCCTCAAAAAAAATCATCTTTTTGTAAAAAAACATGCAGAAAACAATACGGATTTCGTTTTTTCTGATATAATAGAAGAAACTGGAAGTTTTTCGTTTCCTTTTGGGACCTTAAATGTTTTTAATTGTAAGGAACAAAATGGAAAAAAAACAGTTTCTGTAAGTGCCGGGGACTTCTGCGAGTGCGGAGAAAACGGTCTTGTTGAAAATGTTTCTCTTCCTTTTTGCATCAGAAATACCCGGACCGGAGACAGCGTGCTTTGCGCAGACGGTTCCGAAAAAAAAGTTTCTGATATTTTTTCAGACTGGCATGTGGAACCTGAAAAAAGGTATCTCATCCCGGTCATTCAGTTATTGGACGAAAAATCCCAGAGAATAAAAGCTGTTCTTGCCGGATTTTTAGGATATAAGGATTGGATTGTAAAGTTATGAAAAAGTTTGCTGTTATCATTCTTTTGTCGTTAGGAATTTCATTTGCAGTTTTTACGCAGAACTCTGCCGGAACTGCCAATAAAAATACAGCCCTGCGCTGTCTCAAGCTTGCAGAAAATTGTCTTGTTGCAGGCGACTGGCAGAATGCCTTGAATCAGGCTGAGCTTGGTCTTTCTTATGATGATTCGATTTCAGATTTATATTATATAAAAGCGGCTGCCTCGCTGAATCTTGGTGGCACAAAGGCAGATGCGCTGCGTCTTTTGAATTCTGCTTTTCAGCGTTCAAGCTGGGCTGGTTACACAAAAAATGGAGCGCGTATTTTCCTTGCAGACCTCCTTTCTGACACTGGCTTTTACGAAGAGTCTCTTTCTGCTCTCGACAGCGAACCTTTAATATATTCCGCTGATGCAGAGTTTATCCGCGTAAAAAATTATTACAGAATGGGAACTGAAGAATCTTTGAACCGCGCTCGCCAGCGTCTTAACAGCGACCGCCGTGTTTATCCTTCAGATCAGCGTTTCCCGGAAATCTTTTTTATGTTTGAATCTCTTTTTATGAGTGAAGCAGAACGCAACGGGCTTGCCTATAAAATTCCTCAGATTGTAAGTAATATTGCAGATTCATATATCGCAAAACTTCCGGATTATTCAGACAGAAATCAGGAAATGGAACTTATGGCTGCCTCTTTTGCGAGGGGAGAAGATAAGCTCCGTCTCATAAAAGCAATCGACGCCAAGAACAAAAATCTAAGTACCTTGCTGGCAGTTGCAGCTCTTCGCGCCGGCATTTATACAGATGCCGAAGCCTTTGATATGTTCTTTGGCGCTTCAGACGGAGAATTACCTCTGGACCTTCTGGAAACCTTTATCGCACTTCTCAAAGATCCTGAAGAAATTGAACGTGCCGCAAAAACTCTTGCAGACTTTACCGGAACCATCTACATCGATGACAACATGGATCTGCAGTATGAGTTTAATGTTCAGTATGAAAACGGCCGTCCTCTTTACATTAAATACGACGGTAATAACGACGGCGAAATAGAACTTTATTCTTCCTGCGATTTTGGAGCTCCTGTTTTTGTTTATTTCAATTCAAACAGAATCCAGTTTTTCTATGACACCTTCCCTAAGATTTCAAAGGTTTCTTTCTCAGATTCAAAACTTCTCTTCAACTTTTTGCATGATGATTTTGTTTTCTCCCCATTTGATTTTGTAACCGACAATGTTTTTGCCCGCACTGGTGCAGATTTTTATATTCCTTATATTTCAACTGATGTTGCAATTCCTCTTCCTCAGGAACTGATTGAAAAGGCTTCCAGTTTTGAGCTTCCTATAACTGAACGCGATGATGCCCGCATCGTTTATACACTTTCCGGCGGAAATATTGTGTTTGCAGAGTTTTATGAAAGTAACAGACGTTATGCTTACTGCGACTTTACCAAAGAGTCGTCGATTGTACGCTTTGTAGATTATGATAACGATGATTCTTTTGAAACAACAGAGCTCTATTCAGAAATTCCGTTTGGTCAGGATGGTCTTAGAAGCGAAGAAAACGAAAGAATTATTTCCAGCGTCTTTAATTTTATAGACGGCCATGCAGATATCTATCTGAGAAAGATTCAGGTAGACAGCAATGCAAATACCTTCAGCGAGTTCAGCGAAGAATATCTTGAATACGGCGGAAAGGTTACCATCTGGGATAATGATGATAACGGACTCCCGGATTGTCAGTACATCCGCTACCCGCAGAAAGAAGGCGATTCGCTTCTCGAAGAAACTATTTATTTTGATTCAAACGGACTTCAGTTTTTGTCGCTTACAACAGCCGACGGTGTTCCTTTAAAAATGAATGCTTCTGGTGCTGAGGTTATGGTTTATGCAGGAGAGGCTCAGAACCTTTACTGGATTGAGAACAAGGGCTCTGCCGAAGCAGAGAGTGCAGTTCTTGATTTTGTTTCACATGGCATTGAACAGGGCTCAATTGATTTGTTTGATTTTGAAAACGATAGAATTTCTGTAATAAAAGTAGGACAGAATTATTATTGCAGAACTGTTCCGGTCACAACGATTTCACTTGAAGATTCTGGAGAGGCAGAACAGTCTACAGTACAGTCTGAAGAAAATGGAGCTTCTGAATAATTATGCTTAAGATTTCAAAATCAGTTTTTTTATTTGCTCTTGCTGCTGCATTAACTTTTATATCCTGTAAATCACTAAAGCCTCCAAAGTCTGTTCCAGGTCCTTTGAATTATACAGATGATGATATTGTAAAAATTGAAATAGAAAGAATTAATAAATTTCTTGAGACAGAACCTGTAAGAGCTCTCTGGAGAGCCTGCCTCCTTGGAAACGAAGAGATTATACAAAAGTGTCGTGAGGCTGTAGAGCTTCGCCTGGAGGTTTCTCTCGAAGAAAGAGAATATCTTGATAGCAGAAAATATTACAAATCCCTTGTATCCACTTTTCCCGGATGGAAGCATGGTAAATATTCTTTTCAGCAGATAGAAGAAATGGCTGCAAGAGAAGTTCCGGCTCTTACTGGCACAAACAAGAAAGCTCCTTCAAAAATTGCAGACTGTATGCAGGCTACCGTAACTATCTGGGTAGACCGTGGAATCAAAGTTCAGGATGGGGCAGGTTATGCTGATATAATTATCGGCTCGGGATTTTTTATCGACGAGCGCGGTTATATCGTAACAAATCACCATGTAATTGAATCAATGGTAGATCCTAAGTATGAAGGTTATTCACGCCTCTACATAAAGCTGCTTAAAGATCCTGATACAAAAATTCCGGCAAAGGTTATAGGATATGATTCTGTAATGGACCTTGCTCTTCTTAAAGTAGAAATTGTTCCTGATTATGTTTTTAATCTTGGTGGTAGCCGCGACCTGGAAACCGGTGATAAGATTTCTGCAATAGGAACTCCAATCGGACTTGAAGGAACCCTTACTTCCGGAATTATTTCTTCTACAGACCGAAAGCTTCTGGCGCTAGGAAACGTTTTTCAGATTGATGCGGCTGTAAACTCAGGAAACTCCGGTGGTCCTCTTATCGATTCTAAGCTTAAGGTTCAGGCAATTGTATTTGCAGGAATGCTGCAGTTTCAGGGCTTAAACTTTGCAATCCCGGTTGAGTATCTTAAGCAGGAATTAAATTTCCTCTACAAGCGTGAAGAAGTAAGACATCCGTGGCTGGGCTGTTACGGTCATACAAAGCGAGACGGTTCAAAAAAGACCGGGCTTGAAGTTCAGTATGTTATACCGGGCGGTTCAGCATTTATGGCAGGACTTAGACCTGATGATGTAATAACTCAGATAGACGGAAAAGATATTTCTTCAATTGATGAGTTTAATTATTTTATGATGGGCTGCGAAACTGAAACAATACTGCAGTGTAAATATCTTAATGCAGAAAAGAAAGAATGTTCCTGCCTCGTATATCTTGATGTACGTCCTAAAAGTCCGGGACTTACAATCTTTAAGAGTGATTTGATGTCAGATTCTTTTGTTCCGCTTTTTGGAATGAAACTTGTATCTTCATCGACAATAAATCGAAATTTGTATACAATAGAAAAAGTTATTAGCGGCTCTGCAGCAGATAATATGCATTTTTCACCAAACGATTCTGTTACAGTTCGTGATCTTGTAATTGATGAGAAAAACGAATATATTTCTGTTCTTCTCTATACAAAGCGTAAGAAAAAAGCATTCCTTGATATGTCAATGGGAATCTCCGCCGCTTTTGACAGTCCATATTATTTTTAATTTTGATTTGATTCTGGAGAATTAACTAAAATGACTGAAATGAAATATAAGCGCAATTTCTGTATTGTTGCTCACATAGACCACGGAAAATCAACACTTTCTGACCGTCTGATTCAAAAGGCCAAAATTATCGATGACCGCAAAATGATGAATCAGATTCTCGATAACATGGATATTGAACGTGAACGTGGAATCACAATCAAAAGTCAGGCTGTAACAATTCCTTATCATGCAAAAGACGGCCATGACTACGAACTGAACTTTGTAGATACTCCGGGCCATGTAGACTTTTCTTATGAGGTTTCAAGAGCCATTGCTTCCTGCGAGGGAGCTCTTCTTTTGATTGATGCTACACAGGGTGTTGAAAGCCAGACCGTTTCGAATATGTACATGGCTCTTGAGCACGACCTTACAATGGTTCCTGTAATCAATAAAATCGACCTTGCTTCTGCAGATATAGAATCCTGCAAACATCAGATTGATAATGAGCTTGGTCTTGATTCAAACGACGCTATGTGTGTGTCTGCCAAAACAGGCGAGGGTATTGATGAACTTCTCGAAGCAATCGTAACAAAGTTCCCGGCTCCTACAGGCGACCCGAACGGCAAGCTTGCTGCTTTGATTTTCGACTGCCATTATGATGTTTACCGCGGAGTTGTTGTTCACGTTCGTGTTATGGAAGGTAAACTCAAGACCGGCGACCTTATCAAGATGATGAGTACAAATACTCAGTACAAGGTAGAGCAGTGCGGTGTATTCAAAATCAATTACGAAGAAACCGGAGTGCTTGAAGCTGGAGATGTAGGTTATATTATTTCTGGTCTTAAAACTGTAAGTGATGTAAAAGTTGGTGATACAATTACTTCTGTAGAAGGCGGAGTAGAAGAGCCTCTTCCAGGATTTAAGGAAGTAAAGCCTGTTGTTTATTCTTCAATCTATCCTATGGATTCAAATGATTACGAAGAACTTAAAGACAGTATGGAAAAACTCAAGCTTAACGATGCAAGTCTTGTTTACGAAAAAGATAATTCCTTGGCTTTGGGTAACGGTTTCCGCTGCGGCTTCCTGGGGTTGCTTCACCTTGAAATCATTCAGGAACGTCTTGAACGCGACTTTGACCAGGCTGTAATTTTTACAGCGCCAAGCGTACGTTATCTGCTTCATCTGCAGAACGGCGAAGATATGTATATTGATAATCCTTCGGAATATCCTCAGGGCCGAATTAAGGATGCAGAAGAGCCTTATATCAAAGCTTCTATTATTACTCCTGCCGAGTTCCTTGGTTCAATCATGGCACTTTGTACAGAAAAGCGTGGCGTTCAGACAAACATGCAGTATCTGGATACAAAGCGTGTAGAGCTTACTTATGAAATGCCGCTTGCCGAAGTTCTTTTTGATTTTTACGACCGTCTTAAGAGTTACAGCCGTGGTTACGCTTCTTTTGATTATGAAATTACCGGTTACAGACCAACTCGTCTTGTAAAAGTAGATATTCTTTTGAACGGAAAAATGGTTGATGCACTTTCACTTCTTACCTATGAAGATAATGCCGTACCACGTTCCCGCAAGGTATGCGAACGTCTTAAGAATGAGATTTCACGCCAACAGTTTAAGGTTGCCATTCAGGGAGCAATCGGTGGTCAGATTATTGCCCGCGAAACAGTAAATCCGGTTCGTAAAGACGTTCTTGCAAAGTGTTACGGTGGTGATATCACCCGTAAACGAAAGCTCCTCGAAAAACAAAAGGAAGGAAAGAAGCGCATGAAGATGATCGGCGACGTAGAGTTGCCACAGAGCGCATTCCTTGCTGTTCTTAAAGAGAATGACGACCAATAGTGTTCAAAATGCGGGCCCCAGCGACGGGAAAAACGACAAGGTATCCCCCATCTTTCGCTTACCCGTGCTTGCTTCGCTCACACGGCCGCTGATGGTTCCCCCTTATCGCTTTTTCCCTGCGTCCCACATTTTGAACACAATTTTCCGTGATTCTTACGATAAAAAGATTTTTAGGAAATAGTCGATTTCAACTCTGATTCGGTTCAAAAATGATTGGTCTAGCGAGAATTTAAAACCATCCGCAAAGTGCAGGTAAAGATATTCTCGTGGAGAAGCAAGCTTTTTGATTTCTGCAAGGAGCGCCTCACCTTTGAGCTCTGTGTGGCCGGTGAGGAGGTCTCTGAGTTCTCCAAGTGCGCGGCGCTCACCTGTAAGGAAATTATCGATTTCTTTTTCAAATGAATTACCCGGGGTTTCAGCCTCTCTTACTTTTTCGCTCTTGCGGGGAGCATCAGCAAGAAAACTGTCTATTCTCGCAGCTGGCAATCCTAAATCAATTCCGCTCTTTCCTGCATCAAAAAGATTTTTTCTTCCCGAAAAATAACTTTGGAACATTGCTGCATAACTTTTGAGAGTTGGCGTTGTAATAACCGCGCAGCTGTCTTTTCCAGAGATTTTTTCTGCACCAAGACCGTAGGCTGCGGCGTAGTTTTGTGGCGGGACGAGGCGGTTGGCGTGGACAAGGCGCAGGATGTGAGCCAGTGCTCCCTTAGTATGTGTGAGACCGGCCTTGTATGAAAAATCAAGGCCCGCAATGTATACTGGAACTTCTTCTGATTTTCGGAATTTAAGTGCATAATAAACTGCAGTTAATCCTACAGAACCAAAAGGCAGGTTTGCAGGCGGCATAAAAGCCTTTTCCTTTAGGGAATCAAAAAAACTGCCTTCTGCATATTCAGTAAAAAAGAAAGATGTGTTTTCTGAGCCGGCTTTATGAACAAGGTTTGGAAGGGAAGATAGTCCTGCGAATATTCTTGTGCTGCCGGAAGGAGAAGCTTTCAATGCTCCTATAAAGGCCTTCATGATTACAGACTGAGCTTCTTCTATAAATACGCCGTCGGGCCTTATACCATTTTTCAAAAGAGGCTGAAGGGCTGTGTCGGCACAGAGAATATAGAAATCTTTTGGAATGGATTGCTTCACTTCGTTTGTAATGACATTTAGCTGCAATCTGTTTATGAGCCCCTGTGTACTTTCCCCTGCTCCAAACACAATAATCGGTTTATCAATGCTTCCAAAAAAATCCGCAATTGGCTTTGTTTTTGAAAGGTAATGAAGATTTTCAAAAAGATTTTTAGAATACCTTCGGCCAAACTTTGTGAGAGTAATACGGTTCTTCCAGAAGGTCATTAAAGAATCAGAAGAGGCAGAAAAAAGTCTGCTGTAAAAATCAGAATTAAACTGAACTCCTGCAGAAAGGTCGAGCCTTATAAGGCGCTTGTATATTCCAGATTTTGCAAGCTTATAGATTTCAAGCGGAAGTTCAGAAAGCTTTTCCGGTGGAATTGCAAGAACTCTGCTGTCAGAGCTTTTAAGGATTCCTTCAGCTTCTGAAAATTCATAAAGAGCGTCTTCTGCTTCGCACAGAATTACAAGGCAGTTTTCAGCCAACTTCTGCAAAAGCTCTTTGATTCCATAGCCCAGCAGGGGAGAGCAGCATAAAATAAGAGTGCCCGGTAAAAGCTGGAGCTTTTCTATTGCAGAGATTATATTTTTACTTGGATTGTATTTTGAATAGAGAAAGTGTTCTTTGTATGAAACAGAAAAGCCCTGAGACGTCTCAATTTTTTCAACGGCACAGGGCTTTTTATTATTTATTTCTTCCAATGATTATCTCATATAGTGGTCGAAATAAACTGAAAGGAAATTGTTTTCCAGTTTATCACTCTTCATGATAGATGCTGTAGCACAGTTCTGATCGTAAGAAACGATCGTGTTTACGTTTACATCATCATCATCAGATGAACCTTCTGTTGTGTACTGAAGAACAACGATATTGTTATTCAAAACAACAGGTTCAGAATAGTCGTTAAGCTTAAGAGCGAATGCTTTAGAAAGGAAGTTTTCATTCTTTTCAGCACCGTTCATTCCATCTGCAGAAGTATCAAGTGTATTAAGAATGCTTGCATTTCCGTAGTTGAGTGGGAATGGAGCGATTTCATTTGTTTTTACAGAAAGCTTTGCAGCAGCTGCATCAAAGTTAGAAGCCTTTGCTTCCTTAATGAATTCGTTTGCCTTAACTGTAAAGTAATCTTCGATAACTGTTGCTTCGTAAGCAGAAAGATAAGTAGTTACAACTCTCTGAAGCTCTTCAGAATCAAAGTCAGGTTTTGCGTAAGCTGCATTGCACTTGAAAATTGAGAAGCCTGCTTTTGTGTTGATTACTGCACTAACATCACCAACAGAAAGACCTGTGATAGAAGCAAGGTCTTCTTTGTTTTCAAGAAGGTTTTCAATCTGATACTGATAAGCGTTTGTAAGCTTTCCGTCAGAAGAAGAGTAGTTCTTGTCTGAATATTCAGAGATTGCATCATCAAAAGTAATTTCGTTATTAGCAATACGTTTTGCAATTGATTCTGCATTTGATTTTTCTTCAACAGTAATTACAGACATATCATATTTGTTGAACTTGTTAGCGTTCTGGTTAGCAAACTTGATTTTTTCTTCAAGAGGGAAATCACTCTTTGAGAAAAGTGCAGCTTTGAAACCGCGCTGTTCTTTATTCATCTTTGCAATGAAATCTGTTTCAGCTTTTGAATCTTTCAAACCATAAAGTGGTGTAAGATAGAGGCGTTCTTCAGAAGAACCAAAGTTGTCTCCAGAGAAGCGCTCTGCAATAATCTTGCTTTCAGCTGATTTGTGAAGATCAAGTTTAATATCATCAGAAGCCTGCTTGTAGAGCTTTGATGAATAGTTTCCATTTTCGTCTGTGAAATAAGGAAGGATTTCTCTTGTAACTGCAGACTGTGGAATAATGTAACCAGATTTCTTAACTTCTTCTGTGTAAGCGTAATTCATTACAGTAGAAGTAAATGCCTGGTTGAAAATCTGATAGTAAGCAGACTGGTCAAGCTGCTGACCATACATCTGATACATCTGACCATATTGAGCTACGAAATTTGCAAAATCAGAGCCCTGTTCATATTTGATTTCTTTTCCGTTGTATTTTCCGAATGCAGGAACGTCTGCTCCCTGCTGGCGGCTGCTTCTGCCTTCAACTGCCGGAAGAACGACAAAACAGAATGCACAGATCAAAAGAACGATTAATGATCCGAGTGTGTAAACAGTATTTTTTTTCATAATAAAGTTTCCTTTTTTTTATGATATTTAGTAAAAATAATTGAAATATTTTACCATATATTTATTGTGAAGTCTAGTTTTAGTTTTATCGACTAGTGCTCAGCTTGCTCTTTGCTTCGTAGCGGGCAAGAGCCTCCGAAATCAGAAGATCAACAAGCTCAGGGAACTTAAGGCCTGCCGCTTCACACATTTTCGGGAACATACTGATTGTAGTAAAGCCCGGCATAGTGTTGATTTCGTTGAGGTAAACAGCCTTTGTGTCGCGGTCAATAAAAAAGTCAACACGCGAAAGACCGGTTGCATCAAGAACTTTATAGGCAGCACATGCAGTTTTACGGATTTTTTCAAGATCATTTTCTGAAAGCTCTGCAGGAATTAAAAGCTTAGCGCCGTCAGGGTCATTATATTTTGCATCAAAATCATAGAAAGTATGGCTTGGTGCAATTTCACCAGGAATATAAGCAGTAACATCTTCAATATCGCTGTCTGGAGTAAAGGTTACCGAGTTTCCTGTTACGCTGCATTCAATTTCACGGGCATTAATTGATTTTTCTACGAGAATCTTGTCATCCCAGTTAAAAGCTTCCATAATTGCATAGTTCAATTCCTTACGGTTTGTAGCCTTAGATGCACCGTTTGAGCTTCCGGCACAGCAAGGCTTTACAAACATAGGGTAGCCAAGTTCCTTTTCAGTTTCTTTGATTACTTCATCATAAACAAGAGAATCCAGAACTACAGAGCGCTTAATGCAAACGTAAGGAACAACAGGAAGTCCAACGCTCTGCCAGATCATCTTTGTTTTTTCTTTATCCATAGTGATTGCAGAAGCAAGATGTGTACAGCCAACATAAGGAATGTCAGCCATTTCAAAAAGTCCCTGAATAGTTCCGTCTTCACCATATGTTCCGTGAAGGGCTGGGAAAACAACATCAATCTGCAAAGCAGAGCCGCCTGCTGTAAAAGCATTTTTCTTTGCTCCAGGAATTACGCTTACAAGTTTGCTTTCGTCTTTGGTAATTGTAAGGGCTGCAGATTCGTCTTTACAGATTCTTTCATATTCAGAATCCGGCTGAAGGAACCAGCGGCCATCTTTTGTTATACCAATCAGAATTACTTTATTTTCTTTTTTAATTGCACGTGTAATTGCGGCTGCAGAAATTAAACTGATTTCATGCTCGCCCGAACGTCCGCCATATATTACTGCGATATTCACTTCATTTCTCCTAATGCTTTTTTGGCCTCACTGATTTCATCATAAGGCATAACGTGGTCTTTGTAGATAATGCTGTTTTCGTGTGATTTACCAAGTAAAAGTACAATGTCACCCTTCTGCGCCATTTTGAAAGTCTCACGGATAGCCTGTGGCCTGTCATGAATGATAAAAAGATTTTCCCCCATAACCTTGCCTTCTTTTATGGCGCCCTCGGCAATCATTTTAAGAAGTTCAACCGGATCTTCACCGCGTGGGTCTTCATCTGCAAGAACAAGAACGTCGCAGAACTTAGCAGCAATCTGTCCCTGAAGAGGACGTTTTGTAAGGTCGCGCTCGCCGCCACTGCCAAAGAGTGCAAAAATGCGGCCATTGCAGCGCTTACGAAGCGGCGGGAAAATTGTCTCAAAGCTTGAAGGGGTGTGGGCATAGTCCACAATCAGTTCAAAAGGCTGGCCCTCGTCGATTACTGTCATACGACCCTTGATTGGTGTCAGCTGTGGAACTCTTGCTGCAACTTCTTCAAAAGTAAGTCCGGTTACGCTGCTGACTGCAGTAATTGCTGCCATCAGGTTATAAGCATTAAAAGCTCCCGGAAGGCTTGCCTTTACGCTGAAGTGACTCTTACCGCGTGGCTGTACCGGATCATAATTCTCAGAATAAATAGCAGTTTCGCCGTCTGCATCAACATCAAAGGTGAGCCCGTAAGTTGCCGAAGCAATATTGCGGGCTGTCATATAGCGGAGGTTTTCTGGAATTGGAGGGAGCGGGGTAGCGTTGCTGCCACTTTCTGCCGCTGCTTTTCCAGCCTTTCCTTCTGTTGTAAAGCCGTAAACGTTATGCTTTGTTGCTTCAATAAAATACTGGGCAGAAGGATCTTCCAGATTTACAATTCCAATAGAATTAATAGTCTGCTTTTCACCTGCAATAGTTTTTATATGATTATGCTTATCAAGAGCGCGGAAAAGATTTGCCTTGTCGCTTCTGTATGTTTCAAAGTTTTTGTGGAACTCAAGGTGTTCAAGAGTTACGTTCATAAAAACGCCGCAGTCAAAAAGAATCTCACCACAGCGGTTAAGCTTTGTAGAAAGTCCGTGAGATGAAGTTTCTACAACTGCATACTTACAGCCGTTTTCCAGCATTTCATTAAGATGATGCTGAATAATAGGAGCCTCTGGAGTTGTCTGATGCTGAGGGTTAGGAAGAGCGTCTCCACCAAAAGAATATTCAACGGTAGAAATAAAACCAGCCTTCTGACCGCAGGCACGAAGCAGCTGCCAGATAAAACTTACAGTGCTGGACTTTCCTTCGGTACCGGTAACACCAATAACGATGAGGCGTTCGCTTGGATTATCATAAAAGCGGGCAGAGAGAGGGGCCATAGAAAAACGTGCATCCGGTACATTGATAAGGGCAGGTGCAAATTTTGGAGTTTCGTTAGAAACAGCATTGTCAATTGTACGCTTTATGATTGCCTGTGCTACATCCTGCTTTTGAGAAGGAGTGAGTTCTCCCTGAAAAACAACTGCATTAGCACCGGCTAAAATTGCCTGTTCAATGTAATTATTACCGTCGGTATGAGTACCAGGCAGGGCAAAAAACAAGGAGCCTGCCTTAACTTCGCGTGAATCAAACACAAGGTTTGATATCTGTATATTATTAATCTCTGATAAATCAGTTATTGTACTTCCGTCAGCCGCTACTATGGTATTCTTAAAAGCCGGCAGAATCTGTGAAAGTTGTTTTGTCATTCCTTCATTATATATGTTTGCGAGGAAATGTAAAAGTGTTATAATACACTTATGTTTGAAGTACGAGTTGAGACGGACTTTGCGGCCGCACATTTTTTAAGAGATTATAACGGTAAGTGTGAGAACCTTCACGGTCATAACTATAAAGTATATGCTCATGTAAAAGGGCCTGTATTAAATGAAGGCGGTATGCTGATGGACTTCAGTAAACTGAAGGGAGCCTTGCGTCTGGTCTGCAAACAGTTAGATCATACTAACTTAAATGATTTGCCGGTTTTTGATCAGAATCCGAGTGCAGAGCGTATTGCTATGTTCATTTACAACGGAATAATTGATTTTCTGAAAAATGAAGGACTGGATTTGTCTTACAAGAAAGGTAAGAAAACTCCAGCCCTTTATGCAGTTGATGTTTTTGAAACTGAAACAAGCCGTGCCCGTTATCGTGTGGACGAATAGACATCAGTCATTCCGACAGTGTCATTGCGAGTGCAGCGAAGCAATCCATTACATTCTCATCGGAACGCCCATTTTGTTGAGCTCATCTTTAATTTGTCCCACAGTGTAGGTGCCGTTATGAACCATGCTGGCAACAAGTGCTGCATCTGCCTTGCCTGCTGTAAGGGCATCTGCTAAGTGGGCAGGAGTTCCGCCACCACCGCTTGCAATTACAGGGACTGGAACATTTTCGGAAATAAGGCGGGTAAGTTCGATGTCGTAACCGTTCTTAGTTCCATCAGCATCCATTGAGTTCAAGACAATTTCACCAGCGCCAAGTTCAACACCACGCTTTGCCCATTCAAGAGCGTCGAGGCCTGTATCTACGCGACCACCGTTAATTGTTGTGCCGAAGCCGCTTGGCTTTGTAGAGTCGCGTCTTACGTCCATTCCAAGAACAATAGACTGGCTTCCGAATACTTTAGCGCCTTCTGTAATCAAGCCAGGATTGCGCACAGCCTGCGAATTCAAAGAAACCTTTTCCGCCCCCGCAAGAATAGTTGAACGAATATCTTCGATAGTTCCGATTCCGCCACCAACACAGAAGGGAATAAATACCTGCTGGGCAACGCGTGAAATCAAATCCAAAATAGGGCCACGGCCGCGTGCAGAGGCGATGATATCATAAAATACCAGCTCGTCCACCCCCTGGCGGTAATATTCAGCGGCCATTTCAACCGGGTCACCGATGTCTATATTATTCTGAAACTTTACACCTTTTGTGGTGCGTCCGTCCTTTACGTCCAGACAAATTATAATTCGTTTTTTAAGCATATATTCTCCAGGTTATAGGTGTTAGGTTCTAGGTTTTAGGGTGGGGGAAGTCTCCCCCTCGCTCGCACTTCGTTGCTCGCTACCCCCTCTAACGGGGGACACCCCCGTAACGCCCCCCGTCTATAATTTACAGAAGTTTTCTATAATTTTAAGTCCAGTCACACCACTCTTTTCCGGGTGGAACTGGCAGGCAAAAATATTTCCTTTCTGAATTACAGCAGGAACCTTAATGCCGTATTCTGCACTTGCTTTAACTACCGAACGGTCGTTAGGACAAATCACAAAAGAGTGAACAAAGTAAACGTCAGAATCATTTTTAATTCCTTTTAATAAAGGGCAGTCGCCGTTTTCAAAAGTAATGTTATTCCAGCCCATATGAGGAACCTTGATTTTATCAGCCTTCATCTTCGGCTCAATTGTATAAAAATGTTTGATTTCACCTTCAACAAGACCAAGACAGCTTGCATCGCCTTCTTCTGAATGCTCAAAAATAATCTGAGAGCCAACACAGATTCCAAGCAGAGGCTTTCCGGCAGCAGTCTGCTCCCGCACAAATACATCAAAACCGCTTTTTTTCAATTCAGCCATAGCGTAGGCATCGTCGCCGTCGCCGGGGAACATAAAGCGGTCGCAGTCTTTCAGTTCAGAAGGATTTTTAGAACGAATATAAGGAATCTTCAGATAGTCCAGAGCCCGCTCCAGACTAGTGATATTTCCCGCATTAAAATCAATAATTCCAACCATGCTTCTAATTATAGAAAAAAACACATCTTTTTGGAACACCGTGAATAAAAAAAAAGTCTGCCACTCCCGTGGAAAATGCCTGTCGCCAACGGGATGATGTTGTCGTCAGTCATTTTCCACTCCGTGTCAGACTTTTTTTTGAATTAACGAAGTCTCATTAATCAAATGTGAATTTATCAAATTCCGAAATGATTTTATCTGAATCAGATATAAACTCAAAGTAAACTGCACGCTTGCCAATTACACTACATGAGAGTGGGGCAGTTGCTGTTTTATCTCCCTTCTTCATCTTGAAGCTTGCAATCACCTTGCCCTGATAGTTGTCTACCCGGACATTTACAGTGAGGTCTTCTTTTGCAAGAATATCAGCTGTAACAGTTTTTGGAGTATTTACACCAAATTGCAGATAGCGGAAGCCAACAGTGAGCCTGCTTGTGATATCAACAATAGGAGAACTAACATTGTCATCTTTTTCGTATACAGGCTTGATATATGCGCCGCCCATACCACCGTTGTAGCCGCCCTTGGCTCCACCGTAAATATGTACTGCATAGCCAGCAGAAATCCATTTGCGGGCATCAAGACCGTTAATGTGTGCGCCCTGAGAAGTCATTTCAACGGGTTCAGATGCTACAGGCTCTCCATCCTTATAAGTAATCTTTCCAACAAAAATGCGGCCTGCCTTATCCATTGCTACATCAACCGGCTCAATCATAGCCTGGCGGGCATACTCATCGGTTCCAATCTGGCGGTGGTAGAAAATGTACCACTGGCCGTTGACTTCCATAAGGCTTCCGTGGTTGTTACCCCAGCGGTAGCTCATCTGATTTTTGCCGTCCGGACCAGGAAGAATTTCGCCGCCGTTAAAGCTGATGTCTCCGCCCATCTTGTATTCTCCAAGCGGGCTGTCTGAATATTTATAAGACAAGAAACCGTTACAGTCTTCGTAAACGCCATACTGAGGCTGATGAGTGTAGTAACGCTTAGAATAAATGTAAACATATTTTCCAAAAAGTTTGCGTGGAGAAGAGGCCTCAAAGAAAGCATCATTTTCATCATCCATACCGTCATCCGGAGACCACTGTGTAATACTGTGTTTGATTACATTTTCGCGAAGAGTTTCCTTTTTGATTGTTGCCATGTCGTCGTTGAGCTCAGCGCAGTACTGCTTGCAGAAGCCCCAGAAGGCATAAACACGGCCATCATCATCAACAAGAATACCAGGATCAAAGCCAAGTTCAGTTTTTACGGGATTTGTAAAAGGACCAGCAGGATTCTTACTTGTTGCAAGCATAATGCGTGAGCCCTTTGCCTCTGCCGCATACATATAAAAAGTGTCGCCCTTCTGAATAACATCAGGAGCATAAAGAATGCCGCCGTCAGTAGCAGTATAGCAGACACCATGACATTTCCAGTTAGTCAAATCATCAACCGGAGCCGACCATACAACCTGGTCCGGGCCGCAGTATTCAGTTTTTACAGTATCGTGTGAACCGTAAAGATAAACACGCTTTTCACCATTGTATTCAAAAACACGAGGCTCACCGTCAGGAACATGCTCCCAAAGCGGCATATAAGGATTAGCACCCTTGATGTATTCTTTTGACATTTTTTCCTTCCTTTTTAGTATTTTGGGTTAAACGTTTTATATAGGATAATTTAGAAAACGTAATGTTTCAAGTATACTTATCCGATAAAAAACTATGACAATAAAAGATTATATCCCTGTAATTTTAGGTGTTCTCAAAGACTTCCGCGTAATCGGAACCGTTATTGTCATGATTCTTGTAATTGAATTCGCAAAATTCGTAACAACCTACCGCAAAAAGCCTCCAAAGCCAAAGGGTAAAAAGGCTGCAAAGACTGCTCCTGCACCAAAAACCGAAGAAAAGAAAGAAGAAAAACCAGCAGAAGGTGAAGGCGAAGCCGGCGCAGAAGAAAAAAAATAAAAAAATCACAAAAAATCTCATTTTGATTTCCTTAAATCGTAAAACGCGCACCATATTATATATGTGGAAGAAGAAATCGAAGAAATATCAGATGATTTTGTAACTCAGACTGCCTGGAAGAATTTCGGAATAAAATACCTGTATCCCTGGCAGCGTCTTGTTGTGGCAAATATTCTGGAATCATATGATTATCACAAAAACTCAGCAGAATACGAAGAACTGGGAGATGCAGATGATTCCTTTTGTAAAGGGCGGCAGATTGTTCTGCTTCCTACGGGTGCGGGTAAGTCTTTATGCTTTCAGATTCCAGCCCTTTTGCTCGACGGGCCTTCTTTAATAATTTATCCTCTTCTTGCCTTGATGACAGATCAGCAGCGCAGAATGGAAGAGGGCTGTTTACGCAGTGTCACCTTCAGGGGTGGGCAGAGCGAAGAAGAAAGGGAAGAAAATTTCCAGAAAATTCGTGAAGGTGCCCAGATAATACTTGCGAATCCGGAAGTGCTACAAAGTGAATCTCTTTTGAATCAGCTTAAAGAAGTTGGAATTAAACATATTGCAATTGATGAAGCTCATTGTGTTTCTGAATGGGGAGATTCCTTTCGCCCGGCTTATCTTGGACTTGGAAATGTGATAAAAGTAATCAATCCGCCTGTGATTACCGCCTTTACGGCTACGGCCTCGCCGGAAGTACTTTTGCGTGTTTCTGAGATTTTGTTTGATGGTCAGGCTCATATTGTACGAAGCGAAAGTGACCGTAAGAATATCATTTATTATGTGCGATATGCCGCTGCCAAGAAAAAAGAAGCTCTGCTGCTGGCCAAAACCGAGCAGCGGCCTATGATAATTTTCTGCGGAACCAGAAATAAAGCAGAAGACATGGCTCGTGAACTTAATTTGTGTTTTGGAGACGGCTTTGCCCGTTTTTATCATGCCGGTTTAGATAAGCCTGAAAAAGATGAAACAGAAAAATGGTTCTACGACAGTACAGACGGGATCTTATGTGCAACCTGCGCCTACGGAATGGGTGTTGATAAAAAGAACATAAAAACGGTTGTTCATATTGAAGCATCCGCAACTGCAGAGGCTTATATTCAAGAAGCGGGCCGGGGAGGGCGTGACGGCAGCATAGCCAAGGCAATTCTATTATGGAGCCCGGAAGATTCTTTGAATTATTCGGTTTTTAAAAAAGGTTCGAGGGAGGCGGCACTGCGTGAGTTTGCTGAAACTACAACTTGTCGTCGCCAGGTTCTGCTGGATGCGCTTGGGGCAGAGCAGGCGGTTTGTAGCGGCTGTGATTTGTGCGATGCGCGCCGAAAATCAGCCGAAGGTAAAAAGCCTGAAAAGCCCGCGCCTTCCGACTGGCAGCAGGCCTACGAGATTATCCGGAAAGCCCGTAACTATTATTCCGAAGACGACATAGAAGCAGAACTCTTCGCCCGCATGAACGCCCGAACCCGCGCCCTCCTGGGCCTTAACATCTGGACCCACAAAGACTCAGTAGAAGTAGTAAAACAGTTGAAAGATTCCGGAAGAATAGAACTAGATAATTTTTTATGGAAAGGCAGATTGCGAATCAGAAAGAATAAAAAAAGAGTGAAGTGAAAAAAATAATTAACGAAATCCTAAAAAATCTAATGGGCCTCCGCTGCACCGATCGCAAAACTGCGGGCGAGCTGGTTTTTGTGAAAAAATCCTGCGGTTTTGCTTCGCAAAATCCTCGGATTTTTTTTATGGCTAAGCGCCAAATACCCCTCGATGCAGTTTTGCATCGGTTCCGCTCACGCCCCTTAGATTTTTTACGACATCAGTCCATAATAGTAATTTCAACGCGGCGATTTTTTATTCTTCCTGCTTCAGTCGCGTTCGATGCAACCGGTTCTGTGGCACCCTTTCCTTGAGTAAAGACATGATACTGATCACGTATTCCCAGCTGCACAAGATATGCCGCAACTGCTGCTGCTCTGTCTTCGCTGAGTTCCTGCTGAGACTGTACTGTTCCGCGTGCTGCGCAGTGACCGGTAATCAAAAGGTCGTTACTGAATTCTTTTAGAATCTCACCGAGTTTTTCGATCTTCTTCTTTTCTGAAGGAAGCAAAATATCAGAATCCGGTTCAAACTGAATTGCGTCCAGACTGATTGTAAGTCCTTTGTCACTCTGTTTTACCGAAATATTGTCGAGCTTATATTTTTCAACCTTTTTCTGAAGCTTTTTGAGGTTATCCTTATCGTTTACAGATTTGTATTCAGTAACTTCGCCGTGTGCTGTTCCGCGGAACGCAAAGGTGTTGTTAAAGGTGTCGTACATATAAATCACAAATTCTTCTGTGTAATGATCCAGGTCGCCCCTTTCGTTATCCCACCAGATTTTCTGTATTGCCTGGCCTTGTGTGCCGGCATAAGTGCTGCTGTTTGCGGTGCCATAAAGGTATGTGTCGTACCAGTCTTGTCCGAGACTGCCATTGTCTCCGGCTTCACCTGCATCCTGAAAAAACTTGTACTGAACTTCAATTACATGAAGTTTTCGGCCCTCAATTGTTTCATCACCAGTGTATGTGTAAGTTGCTGTAAATGGAACTTGAACTGGGCCTTCCATATTAAAAAGCTCTCGGCAATCATGAACTTCAAGTCCTTCGCATTGCCAGGAATCACCAGGTTTTACTTTTTCCAGACTGAAAGACGGAATGCTCTGAACTGTCGGCAAAAACTGATTGTCTGAATCATGCAGATGACCGTTTTTGTCGCGGTAGATTTTTACAGAATCTTCTTCTCCCCAGGAAAGCATTCTTCCGGATGATTTGATGAAGTTGTTTTGGGTCGTCATGTAATGTGTAGAAAGCAGGGCTGTGCCGTCTTTTTCAACATCTTCAACTGTTGTAGAGGTTCTGTTTATAAACTGAGTTTTATTGTTAAGTCTTCCATTTATGTAAGCTTCTTCTTCTACTGTTGCAATATGTGAAACTGCATCACCTTTTTTATGGCGGAACTGAAATAAAAGGCCGTCTTCGGCATAAATTGTAAATGAAAAAAATGTTAAAATAATGAGAGGAAGTGCAGTTCTTTTAAGTAATTGATTCATGGGTATTAGCCTCCGGATATAGCAATCTATACTCTTTAATATATCGGCAAATTCATTGTATATTGTAAAAATGATTACACAGATTTTAAGTTACATAAAAAATACAGCCGCGGCTGTGCCTTTACCGGCCGCAATACTTTTTGCGATTCTCTTCTTTCTTTTGATTATCCAGACAATAAGATTGCACCGCGACCATTCATCTCTGCGTTCCGACGCAATCCGGCGTTCGCGCTCAGTAATAGGCGGCCAGCTTGCCGAGCAGGTAGCACCATTCTTACCAGGTTTCCCCTGTAATCCCGGAGACGCTCGTTTTATAGGAAAACCAGTAGATTTTGTAGCCTTTCCAGGCTTAACCGAAGACAATACTGTCAGCGAAGTTCTTTTAATCGAGGTAAAAACCGGAAAATCAAACTTGAGCGGCCGCGAACGGGAAATAAAACGTGCCGTTGCCGAAGGCCGTGTACGATACGTTGAGTATAGAGTCGGAGATTAATTCTTAAGCAGTGCATTTACATCACCTGCAAGGTATGCATCGCACAGGTGATATGGCATTGGCTTTCCGCGAAGGAATCCCTGAACAAAGTTACAGCGGAACTGATGCAGAATGTTAAGCTGTTCGTTGTTTTCAACACCTTCCGCAATTGTTTCAAGTCCCATTTTTTCTACCATATCAATAATAGAGCGGGTAATAGTTGCCTGAACACCATCTTCCGAGGTGATATCATTAATAAATGCTTTATCAATCTTAAGAGTATTTAATGGGAGCATCTGCAGGTAGCTCAAAGAAGAATATCCGGTACCAAAGTCATCAAGAGAAACGCGGAGTCCCATTGCCTTAATCTGGCGGAGCTTGTCAATCGCATCTCCCATATTATTAATCATTACACCTTCAGTAATTTCAACCTCGAGAAGGCTTGGATCAACCTTAAAGGTCTCAATCATATCTGCAAGCTCTTCAACAAAGCCGTCACTAAGCAGCTGGATTGGTGAAACATTTACAGAAATAATTCCATTAAAATTGTATTTTGCCTGCCAGGTTTTCAGGGTGTTCAAGGCTGTGTACAAAACCCATCTTCCAATAGGAATAATAAGACCAGTTTCTTCTGCCAGCGGAATGAAAACAGAAGGCGAAATGCTTCCAAGCTCTTCATCATCCCATCTGATAAGTGCTTCAAAACCACGGAGTTTACCAGTCTGAATGTCAAACTGAGGCTGATAATACTGGGTAAAGTTACTTTCAAGAAGGGCAGCGTTCATTCTTGTCTGAATTGTCAGGTGCTGGATGAAAACTCTCTGCATTTCAGGTTCAAAGTAGATGAAGCTGTTCTTTCCGTTTTTCTTTGCATAGTGAACAGCCATATCAGCAAAACGAACTAATTCATCTTTCTGTTCTGTATTTGTAGGGAAAATAGAAATACCGCCCGAAACAGAAATCTGCTTGAGCTGGAAGGCATCAAAAATACAGTCAATAAAGTTTACCAGTGAGTCATTAGATTCAAAATTTGTAATGATTACGGCAAATTCATCATCACCATAGCGGAAAATCTGAATATATTCTCTCTGGAACTGTTTTAAAACATCAGCAACATCAAGAATTACCTTATCTCCGGCCTGACTTCCCAAAGAATCATTAATATTCTGGAGGTTATCAATATCAATAACGAGAAGGGCAGCGTAGTATTTCTTGAATCTTGCAGTTTCAAGAGTGATGGCAAAAGCATCTGCAAAACCTGTGCGGTTTGAAAAGCCTGTCATCGGGTCTGTAATAAGGGTCTTTTTTAGTTTTCTGTAATATTCGCGTTCAGAAGTGATGTTTATAAAAGTGATAATGATGTATTTTTCTTCCGGCAGCCATTTCATTTCAATTTTGTACCAGGCTTGTGTTGAAGGAGAAAAGTATTTTACATCATCATAAAAACGGCCGGCAATGGCATCGAGGGCCATTTTGAACCAGGGAATGTCAGAAGTAATGTTCATGGAAAAGTCAGACCATTTAGGCTTGTTCTGAATTACAAAGCCGGCAGCTTTTTTTACTTCTTCATTTGTATAGATTATATCGAAATCGGTGATTTTTCCGGATTTGTCTTTTATGGGAGTTGCTGCTACGACCGGCGCAGCTATATTATCGAGAATGGAAGAAAGGTTTATGCTCATTTACAACCTGCTATAACAATTTTTTAATTTCCCCTCTCGGCAAATATTATAGTAAGGCCAAAATGAGCATAAGTCAACTTCTTTTTATAGAAACGAAATTAGTCAGCTGTGAATCTGATAGTTTCCCATTTCTCGTTGAACTTTTCGAGGTCTTCACCTACGTCAAGCTTGAGCTCTCCGCCTGCCATTTCTTCTGCTTTATACATAGGAATTGTTGTGCGGCGCTTTTCTGCTTCAAGGTTTACATAGCCTGGGAAGCGGAATTCATCAAGGAACAAAGCATAAATTTCTGGTCTGTGAATGAAGTTGATGAACTCATTTGCTCTGTCGTAGTGTTTTGCACCCTTAAGAATAACCATTGAGTCGAGGTACTGAGGACCACCTTCCTTTGGAATAAAGAAGTCAATCATATCTTCCTGCTTGTCTTCCGGTACTTCACCAAATACAACTTCAGCATAACCCTGTACAACCCAGAAGTCACCTGCTGCAAAAGACTTACCAAAGCCTTCTGCGTCAAACTTTACAAGGTTAGGCTTCCACATATTGTTAATAAGGTCTGTAGCAGCCTGAAGTTTTGCGTCATCAACTGTGTTTACTGAAAGTCCCTGGAAAGCAAGAGCATCACCAATAACTTCGCGCATATCGTCCATCATAGACATGTGGCCTTTAAGGTCTGTACGAGAGAAAATATTCCATGATTTTTCGTAATCCTTTACCTTCTGCTTGTTTACGGCAATACCAGCCATACCAAGGTAGTAAGGAACCTGCCATTCCATTTCTGGGTCAAAAGTCATAAGCTTTTTGCAGTCAAGGTTGATATATTTCTTGTTTGTGAACTTTGACTGGTCGATTTTCTGCAGCATCTTCTGATTAATCATAATAGAAGTGTAGTCCTGTGAAGGGAATGTGATATCATATCCCTTAGCTCCAGCTTTGAGCTTTGCATACATAACTTCGTTTGAATCGAAGGTGTCAACTTTTACCGTGCAGTTGAATTCTTTTTCAAATGCTTTGAGAACTGAATCTGGAGTGTAGTAGGTCCAGTTGTAGAGGTAAAGTGTTCCATCGTCTTTTTCGTCACCACATGAAGTGAAACCGAAAACTACAGCTACAAGTGCCATTGCGGCAATTGCGATTTTTTTCATTAGTCTATCTCCTTATTAATGTCCTGCGGCAAAGCCTTTGAGTCCCTTACGGCAGATAAAGGCAATTGAACAGGTAAAAATAATCATAATAACCGAAAGTGAATTAATTACAGGTGAAACGCCAAAGCGAATCATCGAATAAACATAAAGCGGCAGGGTAGTTGAACCTGGTCCTGAAACGAAGAAGGTGATTACAAAGTCCTCGAGGGACATTGTAACGGCCATCAAGAAGCCCGAAAGAATACCGGGCATAATTGCAGGAACTACAACCTTAAACATTGTCTGCTTTTCTGTAGCACCAAGGTCGTGAGCGGCTTCAACAATAGAAAAGTCAAACTCGTCGAGGCGGGCGTTCACCATCAAAAATACGAAAGGTAAACAGAAGGTTGTATGAGCCGCAAAAACGGTAAAGAGCCCAAGCGGCAGATGAATACCGCTGAAGAATATTACCATAGAAATACCGATGATAACCTCAGGCAAAACCATAGGAAGGTAGGTAAGAGTCTGAATAAACTTCTTACCGCGGAACTTATACCAGTTTACACCGATAGAAGCCATAGTTCCAAGAATTGTAGAAACAGCAGCAGAAGAAAAAGCAACAAGAATACTGTTCAGCAGGGCCTGCCAGAGAGCGTTTGAGTTTAAGAACAGCTCTTTATACCAGGTAAGGCTTGGTTTTGTGAATTCCGCACCTTTGCTTTCGTTGAAGGAATAAACGATGATTACGAAAAGCGGCAGGAAGAGGAATATTATTGTGAGCCAGAGCACCAGTTTTGAAAAAGAAAACTGAGGGCCTCTGTGTTTCCAGGCACGTTTTGCGTGGCGGGCGTTTTCTGAGCGCGGGCGGTTTTTGCCGGAAAGGGCATCGTGAATGAGCATACCAAGATTTCTTGCCATTACTGAACACCTCCCACATAGTTATCTTCTTTTGTATTCTTCTTTTTAAGCTGGGCATCCTTGCTGTTTGTTCTCGTAATCATCATAATTCCGATTACAGAAATCAGAGTAATTACCATAGAGAAGGCTGCGGCTAAAGGCCAGTTACGGGTCTTCTGAACCTGATCAACAATGATGTTTCCGAGCATATAAGAATCTTTTCCTCCGACAAGGAGCGGAACTGTATAAGCACCAAAAATCGGAATGAAAGTAAAAATCAAAGCAGAAATAATACCGCTTCGGATTCCGGGAATCAAAACCTTAAACATAGACTGAGGCTTTGTAGCTCCAAGGTCTCGTGCGGCCTCAAGCAGAGAAAAATCAAAGCGGTCTACGGCTGTAAAAATCGGAAGTATCGCATACGGAATGTACATGTAAACGCTTACAAGAATTACAGCCTTAGTATTATAAAGCAGAGGCAGATAATCCTTTATGATGTGAAGCTTAAGCAGCAGCTGATTTAAAATTCCATCGTTGTTCATAATGCTCATCCAGGCAAAAATACGGATAAGAGAGTTTGTCCAGAATGGAATGATAATCATAAAAAGAAAAAGAGTCTGATGACGGCTGCGGGCCATTGCATAGGCACTTGGGATCGAAACCAGAATCGTTATTATAGTAGAAATAATAGTGATTTTAAGGGTTCTCAATACAATCAGGCCGTATTCAGGCTTACACATCTGCTTATAAGCCTTGAGAGAAAGCTTCCACTCAACGCCGCCGTAAGTACCTTTTTTCAAAAAGCTGTAAACAAAGATGATTACAAGAGGAGCAACAAAGAAAATCAAAAACCAGAGCCCCATAGGCCAGCCATAGAAGAGACCTACACGAGAATCGCGGATTTCTTTAGATAGTTGTTTTTTATTCATATAACTAGTACCTGAAGTCTAAAAAAAGCTATTAGCTATTAGCTTTTAGCTAACAGCTATTTCTCAATATCTTCAACGATATAAGCATCTTCAGCAGACCAGGAAACATAAACCTTGTCCTTCCACTGAATAACAGGACCATCATCCATATAGTCTGTGTGCTGCTTGAAAACCTTAATGATTTTGCCGGTATCAAGCTTTACATAGAACTTAGACTGGAAGCCGGAATAAATAGGCTCTTCTACAACACCGCTGAAAACATTGATGTCTGTGCGGCCACCGGTAGAAGGAGGCTCAAGTGTAATGCGGATTTTTTCAGGGCGGATTGTGAAGGCAACCTTCTGACCCTTGTCTGTGTGCTCGTAGTCTGTAACCTGCATAAAGCGGTCAAGGGCAGCTTCTGCGGCAGTATCAGTTGCGAGAGGAGCCTGTTTTCCCAATTCCGGAACGCTGAGGGTAGCCATAAAATCATCGTTACCGTTTGCATCCTTGTGAGGAACGCAGTCTACAACTTCTGCATCAAAAAGATTTGTTTCACCGATAAACTGTGCAACAAACTGAGTTGCAGGGCTTTCGTAAATTTCATAAGGAGTTCCAATCTGAAGAACATGACCTGCATTCATAACTGCAATGCGGTCTGAAACAGAAAGGGCTTCGCTCTGATCGTGAGTTACATAGATAAAAGTAATACCAATCTGGTCGTGAAGACGGTCCAGATCAATAAGAAGATTGGCGCGGAGCTTTGCATCCAGGGCAGAAAGAGGCTCATCAAGAAGAAGAACCTTTGGCTCGTTGATGAGGGCGCGGGCGATTGCAACACGCTGCTTCTGTCCACCAGAGAGCTGGTTAGGCTTTTTATTGATGTGCTGATCCAGCTGAACAAGGTGAACATATTCGCGAACCTTTTTGTCAATTTCATCCTTTGGAAGTTTTTTCAGACGCAATGAGAATGCGACATTTTCATAAACTGTCATGTGAGGAAAAAGTGCGTATGTCTGAAAAACGGTATTTGATTCACGCTTATCTGGCGGAAGGGGAATTACGTTCTTATCATCAAAAAGAACAACTCCGTCATCTGGAGATTCAAAACCTGCAATAATGCGGAGAAGGGTAGTTTTTCCGCAGCCAGAAGGACCAAGAAGAGAAAAGAACTCTCCCGGCTTAATAGTAAAGTTGATGTCATCCAAGGCAACAAAGTCGCCGAATCTTTTGGATACATGATCAATGGTAACCTGACTTCCTTTCACTCAAGTAACCTCAATCTAATTATGATTGTCCATCCGGACATCCTGCAAAGCAGGGCTTAACATCAATTCAAAAACTTAGCAAGCCTGGGTCGTTTTCTCAATTAATAATGTCTAAACGATAAAATGCAACATATATTCGATTATGTCAATATAATTATCTTGTAAAAAAAGAATTCATAAACACAATGTTTTGTAGAAAAAATAATAGAAAGGGTATATTATATAGAATAATTCCGGAGACTTGTTTTGATGAGAAAATGTTTTTTATTATTGTTATCGATTTTCTCTTTTTATCTGGCTTCCTGCAGCTGGTTTAACAATGATTCACCATTACCGCCTTCTTTTACAGTAACCGGAAACCTCAGTACAAATGGTGCAATGCCGGAAAACTTTGCCCAGTCACTAAACTCCCGAACAGCTCTTGCTCCGGCCCCAGAAGGGCAGACTATACAATACAAAGTACTTTTACTTGCTGAGCAGGGAGATGCTACATCAATACCAGGAGCAGCATCAACGGTTGCAGAAGATCCTGTAACCCATGAACTTTCTTATTCGATAACATATACCGGTACTTCCACAACTGCAGTAAGATACTGGCTTCGGGCTGTAGCTTATTATATGAACGGCCCTACCGAAGTAGATGTACTTGTTTCTCCGGATACTCAGCTGGAAACTGCAGTAAACTTAAAGGGCGGAGCCTTTATAAAAGATCTTGAATTGAGACCGGCTACAAGCGGCTACGGAGAGGTTTCTCTTGCAATAGCACTTGAGGCAGCGACACTGTGTGATAGTGTTGCAATCTCTGATAATACACATTTTAACATTTCAAAATCTGGAACAAGTGTCACAATAACACATAAGCCTTATTCTACAGAAAACACGAAGGTAGCCAGCGGTTCATATCCGGTTACAGTAAGCTTTTATAAGAGCCAGTCAATAAACAGTGTTGCTACAAATATTCTTGTGTATCAGTTTGAAGATGTAATCAATGTTTTTAATAACCTTACAACAAATAAATGGGTAGATAATGGCAACAGCCCGCATTTTACAACTACAGGCGGTTCAACAGTTTGCAGCATTACATCTGCAATGCTGGCAGATTTTAATACAACGAACTTTTATGTTGAAACAGGTGCTGTTTCAGGATCAGGTACATACATAAATCCCTTTAATTCTCTTGCATATGCAATACAATATATTAATGTAATTGGAGATAGCGATACAACATATACAATTCATTTAAAGGGAAATGAAGAGGTTTTTGCCAGTAGCCTTGCTGTCACTAAAAAAATAGCTCTGGAAGCTTATTCTACTGTACCAGGTGCTAAAGATGGTGGTTTCACAATTTCAATGACATCAGGTACAGCATTTATTATCAATTCTAACGGTTATTTATCTTTTAAAAGTAATAAACAAGCTCTTGGTACAGGGTATCCGACAGGTGCTACGAAAGGAATAATTATTTCTGGTGCTGATATTGGAGTTCAAATTTCTGATGGTAAGTTTGAAATGGAAGGTGGTTATATTACTTGTTCTAATTCCGGAGTATGGATTTCTGCTCCAGCCACAGGTAAAAGTTGTATTTTTGAAATGTCAGGTGGATATATCAGCGGTACTTCCGGCGATAGCTCTTCTGGTGGTGTAAGAGTTCTGGCAGGAGCAGATTTCAAAATCCAAGGGAAACCAGTTATTACTGGAGGAGATAAAGGTGTATATCTGGTTGCAGGTCAGACAATAAAAGTTGTAGGCTCTCTTGCTACAGGTGCTCTTATAGGAGTAACAACTTCAACTCCTCCAACTGCTACTGAAAACGTAACAATTACAAGCCACTACGGCTACCAGACAGGCGGCTATAATGCAGGAGTGCTCCCGGGAAAGTACTTCCGTGGAGATGTACATGGTGTAACCGAAGATGGCGACCCGACTAGCGGTGAAGCAGTCTTAAAACTGAGCGGTGGAAATATTTCCACAAAAGTTAGAGATGATATTACTATTGATATAGACCACACAAATGCTTCGAATAATGCTGCCGACAGAAAATTTACCTTTACAGTTACAAAGGATAAGGAGGCTGTGGCACCTGCAACCTCTACAGATTTAACTTCTGCAGAAGGAATCAGTTACAGTTACATGCTTAAAGATCATGCAGATGTTGTCTCTAATTCTCCTACAGCATACTATAACACTTCTGCTAATACACTGACACTTAATACAAATCTTCCTCAAGGAAATTATAAGCTTGAAGTAGAAGTAACCTGGGACGGAAATAAATATCAGGCTGCATTTGATGTAGGTTATGTAAAAACAGATGTACCTTCCGGCTGTGTAGCTGTTTTGGGAAGCACCTGGAATAGCAGTACCACCTTGTGTGCCGGTGATACTCTGAGAGAATCAAAACTTTTTATAGCAAACCGCAATCTTACAATTCCAAATATTATTGCGAGTGACCACGAAGTAACACAGACAGAATGGGAACAGTATATGACCTATGATCCTGTTAATACCAATGTGGTTGCACAATCTGGAGCAGATAAAGATGTCTATCCTGTATATTATATAGATTGGTATGGCATGATAGTTTACTGTAACCTCATAACGTTGGGGGACAGCACCTTTGGCAGTACACGCGCTGAAAGGCTGACCCATTGTGCATATTCATTGAATGGTTCTAAAGACCCTGAGACATGGTTAAATAGTGTTATATCTGGCACTCGTATTTATAAAATAGGAGAGAAATATTATTATAAATGTTATAAGAGTGAAACCAGAGATGATGTTGAGAATGAAGTTTTATCACCTAAAAGTTCAGGTAGTGGTATTCAATTAGATTTAAATGCGGATGGTTGGAGACTTCCAACAGCTGTTGAATGGGAATATTTAGCACGCGATGGAAACCTTATACCAGAAACACAAACCATTTATGCCGGTAGTAATTCAGCGGATGAAGTTTATAACAGTGAGAGACCACATGAAATACGAACATTAAAACCAAATGCTTTGAAAATTTATGATTTGAGTGGAAATGTAGAAGAGTGGTTATGGGATAGAACCAATGATAGCCCGGAAATACAAACTACTACACCTATAACAGGAAAAAGTTATGCTGGGTCTGATAATGGTAAGAAAAGGTGTATCGGAAGGCCAGGAGATCCAATAAATCGTTATCTTCCATCGTTTGTTAATAGAGGATATAAGTGGACTCAAGGCTTCCGCGTAGTCCGCACTGTAAAGTAATATAATAGTTGAAAGAATGCAATAATTGGATTATTCTGTAACTATATAATGAAGACTTTATTGAGGTAAATATGATATCTATTATTCTTGGACTTATTTTTATAGCTTTTACTGTTTTTGCGGTTCTTCCGTGCTGTCCTCTTAACTGGGGTGCAGAAGTAATTGCTTTCCTGAAGGGTGGTGCACCTGTTCTTGCAGCTTTGATAGGACTTATCTGTCTTTTTATTGGTGCTGCTGATATTAAAGACAAAAAAGAAGCAAAAAAAGAAGACGCTGCTAAAAACGACGCTCAGTAGCATTGACACAAACCTCTGAAATCTGATAATATACTTTACCCGTTATTGGATTTTTGACTGCTCATCTTAAATCCAAGGCAGTTTTGGGGTTAGATGCAAAAACTTCAGAACCGCAGATAAACTTTAATTTTTTATAGTAAGGTATATCATGGAAACTATTTTTGTAAAAGAATACGACCAGCCACGCAAATGGTATGTTATCGACGCTGCTGGTAAACCTCTTGGACGTGTTGCTGCAAAGGCTGCTTATATTGCACGCGGAAAGAACAAAGCAACTTACACAAAGAATCAGCTTATGGGTGATTTCGTAGTAATCATCAATGCAGAAAAAGCAGTTGTAACTGGTGGAAAAGAGCAGAAGAAGATTTATTATCACCACACAGGATTCGTTGGTGGTCTCCGCGCTCACACTTATGAAAAGCTTTTGGAAAAACATCCTACAGATCCTATGTCAATTGCTGTTGCTGGTATGCTTCCACACGGAAGACTTGGCCGCAAGATGATGGACAATGTTAAGATTTATGCTGGTGCTGAGCATCCACATGCTGCACAGAATCCACAGCCAGTTGAGCTGTAATACGGGGGATAGAAAATGGTAAAGAATATTGCTATTGGTACAGGAAGAAGAAAGACAGCTGTAGCCCGCGTATTTGTTCGCGATGGCTCAGGAAAAATCGTTGTTAATGGTAAAGATGTAAAAGAATACTTTGCAACTGCAGAGCAGATTCAGGTTGTTCAGCAGCCTCTTCTCGTAACTTCTATGGGTTCAAAGTATGACGTTCTTATCAACGTTCAGGGTGGCGGTATGAACGGTCAGGCAGCTGCTTGCTTGCATGGCATTTCACGTGCTCTCGTTCAGATTGATCCAGATGCTCGTACATCTCTCAAAGCTAACGGATACCTCACACGCGATTCTCGTATGGTTGAGCGTAAGAAGTACGGACAGAAGGGTGCTCGTCGCCGCTTCCAGTTCTCAAAGCGTTAGTCAACGAACTCTACAAGAGTTTTTACAAACACACAGTTACGGCTGTGTGTTTTTTTATTTAACCTCAGTTTCCTTAAGGTTGGATACTCCCGTGGAAAATGCCTGTCGCCAACGGGAATGATGTTGTCGTCAGTCATTTTCCACTCCGTATCCAAACTTAAATCTATTGACCACTTATAAAAAAACACACAAAATAACCCTATGGTTGTAAAAACTTTTGTAGAATCGTCTTATAGCGGGATGTTTAAGTTAACTCCCGAGGAAGGTTCTGCGTTTTTTGTGCGTAAGGAATACCTGCCGGAAGGGCTTTTTGAACGTATTGATGTCGGTGTCGAGTTTGATGAAACAGATACGGACAGCCTGCTGGATGCCGGACTTACCTGTGCTGTGGAACTTAAGGCTGTTGCATATCTGGCGCGGGCTGAGCAGAGCCGCTTTGGGCTCACTCGTAAATTAATAGAAAAGAAATATGATAAAAGGTATGTCGAAGCAGCGCTGATTTATTTAGAAGGGCGCGGTTATTTGAGCGACTTACGTTTTGCAACTGCCTGGCTGAATACAAGAAAAATCAATCACTATGAAGGAAGAAGCCGCCTGTCAGCTGAACTTGCGGCAAGAGGAATTGCACGTGATGTTGCTTCGACCGCCCTCGACGAATTCTTTTCTGAGAATGATGAAGATGAGATTTGCCGTAAGGCGTATGAAAAGCTATCGAAAAATAAATCTGATGAAAAACTAACTGCGGCACTTATGAGAGCTGGATTTTCTTTAAAACAGATAAAAAATATTTCTGAAAACTAGTCACCCCGAACTTGTTTCGGGGTTCTGTAATAGATGACGAAACGTCATCCTGAACTTGTTTCAGGATCAGCATGACTAGATTTCTTCTATATAAATCAATTGTCCCTGGAAGTCGCCCCAATCGCGTTTTACCGGGATTCCGGCTTTTGCGATTGTCTGACCTGTGAGTTCTACTGGCGGTACTTTTGTCTGATCTTCATCCGGCCAGGAAACTTTATATTTTGCTTCCGGCTTTAATCCCTTTATCTTTATGAATCGTGTTTTGTAATTCGGATGATTCATTACCTGAACAAAAGTTACCAGTGCTTTTGATTTATCTTTTGATATACTTGCCCAGCAGTCGTATTCGTTGTTTTCTCTGTAGCTTGCAATGCGGCTGTAGTCTCCGTTACGAACAAGGTCTCCGAATCTCTTGTACAAGGCAACCTGGTCTGGAATCATAGCTCGTTCTTCCGGGGCGAGTTTTGTGATATCCAGTTCGTAGCCGAAGGTGCCGGAGAGGGCAACATAGCCGCGGGTTTTGAATGGAGTTACGCGGCCGCAGGCGTGATTAGGGCATACTGAAACATGGGCTCCCATTGTAGAAAGCGGATAGACGAGGGCTGTGCCTTCCTGAATGGCAAGTCGTTCAATCGCATCTGTGTCGTCGCTGCACCAGATTTGAGGACTGTAAAAGAACATACCCGGGTCAAAGCGTGCGCCGCCACCCGAGCAGTTTTCGAGCAGGAGTTTCGGGAATTCGGTCAGTAAACGTTCCTGCAGACGGTAAACGGCAAGGACGTAGCGGTGGTAAAATTCGCCGATCTGATCTGCCGGAAGTTGTACGGAGCCTATGTCTGTAAGCTGACGGTTCATATCCCATTTTACATATTCAATGTTTGCGCTTCGAAGAATCTTTGCAAGGCTTTCGTAGGTATGGTCTTCAACTTCTTTTCTTGTGATGTCGAGTACAAGCTGCTGGCGGCTCATACCAGGCTGGCGGCCTGGAATCTGAATTGCCCAGTCAGGGTGCGCACGATACAAGTCTGAATCAGGTGAAATCATTTCCGGTTCAAACCAGATACCAAATTTCATACCAAGCTTGTTTACTTCATCAACAAGATGCTTAAGACCCCCCTTGATTTTGTCTTCATTTACGTACCAGTCACCAAGGGAAGAGTCATCAAAAGAACGGTGCCCAAACCAGCCGTCATCCATAACAAGCATTTCAATTCCGTCTTTACTTGCTTCGCGGGCAATATCAATCAGTTTTTCTGTATCAAAGTTAAAATAGGTTGCCTCCCAGTTGTTAATAAGAATCGGGCGGGCAGATTTTTTATATGGCGAGCGGATAAGGTGTTCGCGGTAAAGGTCGTGGAAGGTCCGGCTCATACCATTGAGTCCGGCATCAGAATAAACAAGCACTGCTTGCGGAGTATCAAAAGAAGTTTCCGGTTCCAGCTTCCAGCAGAAATTTTCCGGATTGATTCCCATAACGATTCTGAGGTTTTCAAACTGATTTTTCTGAATATCTGCAATAAAGTTTCCACTGTAAATAAAGTTCATTCCATAGACTCGTCCACTGTCGTATGAAGCATTATGGTCGAGCAGGGCAATAAAAGGATGTTCCTGATGACTTGTTTCTCCGCGGTTCGAGCACACACCCTGTTTTCCCATGTGAAGAGGGCGGCGGTCAATATGGCGTTCCCGTGCCCACGAACCATGAAGTGTAATCATATCAAAATCATCATCATCCATATCAAGTGCAAGAGAAAGGGCTTTTTTGATATAGAGAGGCTTTGTGCCCTTATTTTTGATTCTTACAGAACGTACGATTGCATCCAGACTTTCAAAAACTGTGTATATAATAGTAACTTCTGCATTAAGAATATCATCTGTTGCAGTAAGCTCCAGAACAGAACAGGCTTTTTCATCTCCAAAAACAGCCGGTAGTCCCGGAAGCGGCTGAGCACCACCGGTAATTTTGTGGCTTTTATATTTCAGTTCAATTGCATTGTGTCCTTCTGAATCACAAACGGCAAGGGCAGCTTCGCGGAAGTCTCCAAGTCCATCTGCCGGCAGCTCCTGAGGAAAAAAGTCCATAAAAGAACCTTTTTCACGGAAAATCTTATTATCAGAAAAGCCGTATTCCTTGTTACGTGTAAGGTAAGAAACATCATCTTTTCCAATTTTACTTCCATAATAAGAGTGTCCGATGTAACCACGCTCATTAATAAAAATACAATAGGTAGAATTTGGAGTTTCCAGACGGAAGGAGTTTGTTTTTGAATCAAAAGAAATCATAAAAGCCTCTTTGTTATTTTTGATATGTAAATTGTATAAGTAAGATTAGGCAAAAGCAATAAGGGAAGATTACTAAAAAAAATACACCTTTACGAAAAATCTCTGTTGACTTCTAACGCCGATGTGATACAATGGTTTTAATAATATAACCCTTAAGGAGGCCACATAAAATGGCAAAGGTAGAACTTAAAGGTATTGGTAAGGTTTACGACGGCGGTGTTCGTGCTGTAAACAATGCTAATATCACTATTGAAGACAAGGAATTCTGCGTATTCGTAGGTCCTTCTGGATGCGGTAAGTCAACAACTCTCCGTATGATCGCTGGTTTGGAAGATATTACTGAAGGAAAGCTCTTCATCGATGGCGTTGAAATGAACGACGTTCCTCCAAAGGATCGTGATATCGCCATGGTATTCCAGAACTACGCTCTTTATCCACATATGACTGTTTATGATAACATGGCATTCGGATTGAAGATCCGCAAGATGGACAAGGCTGAAATCGACCGCCGTGTTCGCGATGCTGCTAAACAGCTTGACCTTACACAGTACCTCGATCGTAAGCCAAAGGCTCTCTCTGGTGGACAGAGACAGCGTGTTGCTGTAGGTCGTGCTATCGTACGTAATCCTAAAGTATTCTTGTTCGATGAACCTCTTTCAAACCTCGATGCTAAGCTCCGTGTAACAATGCGTTCTGAATTGGCTGGTCTTCACAACAGACTCCAGGCTACAATGATTTACGTAACACACGACCAGATCGAAGCTATGACTCTTGGTACAAAGATTGTTGTAATGAAGGACGGAGTTATCCAGCAGATTGGTGCTCCACTTTACCTCTACAACAACCCAATCAACAAGTTCGTAGCAGGATTCATCGGAACTCCTCCAATGAACTTCTTGACTGTAAAGGTTCTTGAGAAGAACGGAAAAATCGTTTGTGATGAAGGTTCTTTCGAAATCAACCCTACAGACGAACAGGCTAAGAGCTTGAAAGACTATGTTGGTAAGGAAGTATCATTCGGTATTCGTCCTGAAGACCTCACATACGTTGACAAGCCAGCTGCAAAAGATGATATGCAGATGAAGATTACTAACAAGGAACCACTTGGTGCTGAAACACACTTGTACCTCGTTTCTAACAAGGGACAGTCAATCATCGCTAAGACAACTGCAAATGCTGAATTCCGCCTTGGTGACTCAGTAAACGTTGTTCCTAACATGGAAAAAGCTAAGTTCTTCTCTCTCGACGAAGGCGAGTTGAACATCTGCGACACTATCGAAAAGAAGTGGTAATTTAAGCCACTGATATACGGTGGTTGAGCTTGTCGAAACCACCTGCAAAGACCGTCCAATCGGGCGGTCTTTTTTTTATCTCTATTTTTTGCTAATATATCCCCATGAATAAGCTTTCTGTAGTTTTATATAAAAATCAGCCAGCCGTTGTAACAGACCGCGACGGCGATAAATATATCATTAAATTCTGTACACAGCCGGCAACTCCTGGTGGCAAAAAAGCAGTTTATTGCGAACAGAAGGTTCGTGAAAAAGATGTCGTTCTTTTGCATGAAGGTCCTTGTTCTTCACTTGAAGCAGTGCTTTCCTGTGATTGTGGCGGGGCAGAGATTTTGAATTCTAAACTCCTCGAAGCTTATGAACTTTTGTTGTCTGATGAGTCTACTGCCAGTCAGGCGGTTTCTCTTTCTGATCTTGCTGAATATTCTATAGGAAGCTTTACGGCAGACCAGGTCTGGGCTTTGTTTTCTGCCGCTAATTCGGATGTCCATTTTCAGCTTTCTCAGGAAGATTTGAAAAACGGCCAGCTTTGTTTTACTCTTCGCTCTGCAGAAGAAATAGAATCTCTCAATAAAAAACAATACGAAAAAGAACATGAAGCAGAAATAAGATCTGCATTTATTGCGCGTGTTAAGGCTCGTAAACTTGACCTTCCTGATGATGCGAAATTTATGGGTGAGGTAGAGGCCTTTGCTCTTTGCAAAACTGATAAGTCAAAAGTTCTTGCAGAAGCCGGAGTTTCACAGACAATCGAAGCAGCCCATAAGCTTTTGATAGATACGGGTATCTGGGACTATACAAAAAATCCCTATCCTACACGTTTTGGTTTTTCTTTTGATTCTGCAAAAGATCAGCTTGGTGCTATGCCCGAAGAAGAACGTATGGAAGTTCCAGGTCTGGCTTACGCAATAGACAGCGAACATTCTGCAGATCCTGATGATGCTGTTGCTTTTGACGGCCAGTATCTTTGGGTTCATATTGCAGACCCTGCTTCTTCTGTTGAACCTGATTCAAAGATTGATATTGCGGCGCGCGATCGTGGAACAACTCTTTATATTCCTGAGGGAACTTCTCGTATGCTCTGCGAAAGTTGTCTTGAAGATTATGCTCTTGGACTTAAAGAAGACAGTCATGCGCTTTCCTTCCGGATTAAAGTTGATGAAGAAAATCAGATAGAGGAGTGCCAGGTTTTTAAGACTTCTATAAAAGTTAAACGTCTTACTTATAAATATGCAGAAGAGCATAAGGAAGACGCCGAGTTAAAACCGCTTTTTGAAATTGCCCGTAAAAACCGCCAGCGCCGCGAAAAGAATGGTGCTGTCACAATCCAGATGCCGGAAGTAAATATTTCTGTTGATAAGGAAAGTAAGAAAGTAACGATTGAGCCGGAAGATCGTCTTGAGTCAAACGAGATGATCGCCGAGCTTATGATTATGGCAGGAGAAGGTGCTGCCCGTTTTGCTTTTAAAAATCAGATTCCTTTTATGTATATAAGTCAGGAAGCTCCGGAGTTTCCGGCAAATCTTCCTGATGGCTGGGCCGGTCAGTTTGCCCGCATTAAGTGTATGAGAAAGCGCTCTGTGGGAATAACGCCTGCTCCTCATGCGGGTTTGGGAGTTTCTTTCTACAGTCAGGTAACTTCACCTCTGCGTCGTTACGGCGATTTAATTTCTCACGAACAGCTTAGAGCCTTTTTAGACGGTCGCCGCCTGATTCAAAAAGATGATATGCTTGAGCGCCTTGCTGCCGGAGATGCCGCATCAGTTGCCGCAAAAAAAGCCAGCCGCCAGAGCGATACTCACTGGAAACTTGTCTATCTTCTTCAAAATCCGGATACCGAATACGAAGCCTTCTGTATTGACCGCCGCGGAAACGATGCTCTCTTTTTGATTCCGTCTCTTGATATGCAGGCAACCTTACATAACTGCAGCGATGTGAATCTTAATGATGCCGCTGTTCTAAAAATGTCAAAGGTTGATATTCCGGAACAGAAAGTGGATTTTAGCCGCGTTAGGTAACCAAAGTTACCTTTTTAAATAACTAAAGTCACCCCAAAATAACTATTGTCACCCTTGTTTTCTGCCCAAACCAGGCCTATATTAGACTTGTGAGCGGCTGCCAGCGCAGCAGTCAATCATGAGTTTTTAAGTGAGGTAGGACTTATGGACAGTATTATTTCAGTATTAGCTGATAATCTTCCCTGGGTTTGGGTTGCGGTGACAATCATCTGTGTGATAATTGAATCGCTTACTCTTTCCCTGACTACCATTTGGTTTGGAATCAGTGCGTTTCTGATGGTTTTTCTTGCATTTACGCCTCTTCCATTTCCCGCTCAGCTTTTCATCTTTGTTGTTCTTGCTCTGCTGCTTCTGATTTTTACCAGACCGCTTGTTAAGCAGAAGTTGAATCAGAAGAAGATTGCTACGAATTATGAGCGGATAATTGGACAGATTGCTGTAGTGACAAAAAAAATCACAGCGCTCGACAAGGGTTCTGTAAAAATCAATGGTATGGAGTGGACTGCTGCCGTCAAAGAGGATATTACTCTTGAAGAAGGCAGTAAGTGTGTTGTAGAAGAAATTGCCGGTGTTACGGCTTATGTGAAGCAAATTTAGCGGTGGTTGAGCTTGTCGAAACCATCTTTTAGGAGGATTTAGAAATGATTTACGTTTTAATTGTAGTTGCAATTTTGGTTATGATTCTGGTTATCACAAATATCAGAATTGTTCCTCAGTCTAACGCTTTTGTTATTGAACGTCTTGGTGCATATCAGGGAACATGGAATGTTGGCCTTCATGTTAAGATGCCTTTTATCGACCGCATTGCTAAAAAGGTTTCTCTTAAGGAAAAGGTTTTTGATTTTCCACCTCAGCCTGTAATCACAAGAGATAACGTTACAATGATGATTGATACTGTAGTTTATTTTCAGATTACAGATCCAAAGCTTTATACATACGGTGTTGAACAGCCGATTAATGCTCTGGAAAATCTTTCTGCAACAACTTTGCGTAATATCATCGGTGAGCTTGAACTTGATGAGTCTCTTACAAGCCGTGATGTTATCAATACAAAGATGCGCTCAATTCTTGATGAAGCAACAGACCCTTGGGGAATCAAGGTAAACCGTGTAGAGGTTAAGAATATTGAGCCTCCACAGGCAATCCGCGATGCAATGGAAAAGCAGATGAAGGCTGAACGTGAACGCCGCGAGCAGATTCTTATTGCAGAAGGTCACAAGCAGTCAGCTATTCTTGAAGCTGAAGGACAGAAGCAGGCTTTAATTCTGCAGGCAGAAGCTCAGAAGGAGTCTGCAATTCAGAAGGCAAAGGGTGAAGCTGAGGCTATCCGCGAAGTTCAGCAGGCTAAGGCAGAAGGTCTTAAGATGCTTAAGGAAGCTGGAATGGATGCATCTGTTCTTAAGCTCCGCAGCCTCGAAGCATTTGAAAAAGCTGCTGATGGTCAGGCTACAAAGATTATTGTTCCGTCTGATTTGCAGAGCTTGGCAGGCGTTGTTACAAGCGTAGCCGAGATAGCAAAAAAATAAAAAAAATATTACACGGATTCGGATTTACGTTAGTAATTCCGAATCCGTGTGACAATAAAAAACAGGAGGTCCTATGAAAAGACTTTGTTTATCAATTATTACAGTACTATTGCTTGTCATTCTGGCCTCCTGCGGGAATCAGAAAAGTGATGCTAATCCGCCGGCTTGTTATTATGATGTACTGAAGGTTAAGGCTGATTTAGCTGCTTCTTCCATGAATTCAATGTATGATTCTTCCGCCTTTGACCAGCTGGAAGAAGATATTCTTGCCGGAAAAGTCAGCAGCACTGACTGTTATTATAGAATTGCAAAAATTCTTAGTACTTATCACGTTGCTCATGTTTATGTTACAAGGGTTGAACCGGATCCTTTTGTACTGCCTTTTGACTTTTATAATTTTGGAAAGGAAATTCATATCAACAAGGCAACAAGAAAATATAAAAAATATCTTGGCTGGAAAGTAACTGAAATCGGCGGTTTGGAAATTGATGAAGCTGTCGATAAAATTACAGATTTTTATTCTTATGAAACGGTTATAAGTAAAAGATATTATCTGGAATTCCAGAATCCTTTTAATGATTATAAGTATGCGGGCCTGCTCGACAAAAAAGGAAAATTACACCTGACTCTCGAATCGCCCGAAGGAAAATCTGAAGAGCTTGTCTTAAAAGCAGTCGACATAAGAAAAAATGCATATATTACAAATATGCCAGAAATAAAAAACGAGTATCTTCCTCATTTTGTGACGGAAAAATATTCTATCAAGCCCTGTCCTGAAAAACGCACTTTATATGTGCCATATCGTTCATGTACAGCAAGGGAAGATTATCCAGCTGATGTATGGTTTTCGGATATCGCAAAAGAATTAAACAGCGGCTTGTATGATACTCTTGTATTTGATTTAAGATATAATCGCGGCGGCTATAATCTTACCTGGGGCTTTCCTGAAAAATATCAGGATGAGTTGAATAAAGTAAATATAGCCCTTGTCGCTGGCGGAAGAACTTTTTCCGCAAGCACAATTTTTATGGAATCAATTTTGAAGGTCTGCCCGAATGCAAAAATCTTTGGAGAAGAAACCGGTCAGGCAATCTATAATTATACAGGTACAGTAAACGAAGTCTTGAAAAGTATGAATTGCAGAATTTATATTCCAAGATTCCTTGATGAAATAACTCCTCTCCCAGAACTTAAAAAGAGAACAGATTCATACTATCGCGGCATCATGCCCGATGTTGAAGTTTACGAAAACTATGAAGATTTCATGAAGGGTGAAGACACTATCTACAATGCTATTTATGAATACTTTAATAAATAACGTACGTCATTGCGAGCGAAGCGAAGCAATCTAATTGTCGCAATGCCAGAAAATGTGTGGTATAATAGAATTATGAATTACAAAAAGTTCCTGGACAAACCTTTTCGCCTCATGGCTTTGATTGGCTGTATCTATCTGATTGCCATGCTGCTGCTGAATGTATTTACTGATTTTTCTTATGAACTGAGCGTCATGCCTTTTTCAAGGATAGTTTCTTATTCAGCTCAGGGGCTGGCCCTGTTGCTCTGCATTCTTTCTTTTTTCTTATATACACATCATAGCATTTATTATATCGCTCTTGAAACTCTGACTTTTTCTTATCTTTATACAGGCCGCATTTATACAGCACTTTTTTTGACGGCAATTTTGTTTGTTCTGCTTTTGCTGGAAAATCGCCTGGCTTCGAGATTACGGCTCGGAATCTATCTTGTTCTGGAAGTGGTAAAGCTTGCTCTGGTAATTCCTTATGGAGTTAGAAGTTTTTTTGAATATCTTGGAATTTCTCTTTTTGCCCTTGCAACTATAGGTTGTATAAATCTTTTGTTCCGCCATGCTTATGATAAAAAGGGTAGTGGTGAAATCAATCTTGATGATTATAAATTTACAGCCCGACAGCTCGACTGCATTAAAGAAACTGTTGTAAATAACACGACTATTAAGGCACTTGCAATTACTCATAACGTAAGTGAAAGTGCAATTAAAAAAGATTTGGCTCATATTTACAATGTTCTCGGTATTACCGGCAAAGCTGATTTAAAGGCTTTGTTTATCGGATATCAGTTTTAATTTTTTTTTAAAAAAATATAAAATTCGCGTAAAAATCAGTCTTCAGCTATTGACACTTTTTCAACAGAGATGTATATTCATTTTCACCGTCGCAACACAGCGGCGCTGTTCTTTGACAGATCAGGGAAGGAAATAACTGACTAAATAATTTTTTTTAGTGTTTTTACCATAAAAAACACAACCCGCGAACTTCA
>Ga0129307_1000510_pt1 | contig 59679 bp, 44 predicted proteins | sample P1105metagenome_FD_94437 | JGI IMG/M metagenome (GOLD analysis project Ga0129307, IMG submission 94437) | Capybara group fecal microbial communities from Wisconsin, USA - P1105 metagenome | ecosystem: Host-associated > Mammals > Digestive system > Large intestine > Fecal | place: USA: Wisconsin... | reverse complement strand
GATTTACCGGCCATGTTCGGGCCTGTAATGAGCATCAGTCGCGTTCCGTCCGGCGAAAGCGTCACATCATTCGGGATAAAGTCCAAATCGGGGTTCACCGCAACAATCACCGGATGGAAGCCTCCGCGAATCTCGATTCCAGTTCCTTCAAAGACTTCGGGGCAAACGTAATTGTACTTGCGGGCCGCACGGGCAAAACTGTACAAACTATCGACGCGGGCAATCGCATCGGCGATGCCCTGGAGTTCGGCACGCCAACTGTTCACGCGTTCGCGAATCTCGCAGAAAATCTTGTATTCCAGCGCATGGATGTTGACTTCGGCATTGCTGATAACAGATTCGCATTCCTTCATTTCCGGCGTGATATAGCGTTCGCCGTTCACCGTCGTCTGTTTGCGGATATATTCATCGGGAATCGGCTGCGTAGCTTTCGCCATCTGCGCCTTCGTGATTTCGATGTAGTAACCGAATACGCGATTATAGCCCACTTTCAGAGTCGGAATGCCAAGGCGTTCGCGCTCACGACCTTCCAACGAAGCAATCCATTCACGGCGTTCCTTGATGTCTTCGTTCATCGCATCAAGTTCCGCACTCGCGCCCGGACGAATCATTCCGCCTTCGCGCACGGTCATCGGCAAATCGTCATTGAAGTACTTGAGCAAGTCTTCGCCACGGCCCTTCGCGCCATTGAGCGTTTCACGGAGTCCTTCAAAAAGCGGCGCATGCAAGCCTTCCAGAACGTCAGCGACCTTCGACGCTTGCGAAAGAGAACGCCCCATTCCCGCAAGGTCACGCGCATTCGCACGACCACTACCGACACGGCCCATCAAACGTTCCATATCGAGAATCGACGTGAGCGATTCCTTGAGTTCGTCAAGCGCCACGGGATTCTGGACAAGTTCACCTACCGCTTCTTCGCGTTCGCGGATGCGATCGACAGCAATCAACGGGTGGCTCACCCAGTCCTTGAGCGTACGCCCACCCATCGCCGTCACCGTAAAGTCAAGTACCGAGCAAAGCGTGCTGGAGTAATCGTCAGCATTCAGCGGACGCACGAGTTCCAAATTGCGCAACGTACTCGGGTCAAGCGTCATGTAATCGTCCAGATTCAAAATCTCGAGTGTCGTGAAATGGCTCAGTTCGGACTTTTTCTGGTTGATCAAATACTGCAACAACGCGCCCGTCACGGACGTTTCAAAAATACGCCCTTCCAAGCCAAGGCCATCAAGCGCTTCCACCTTGAAGTGGTTGAACAGTACGTCTTTCGCCTGGTCTTCAGCAAACAAAATCGCAGGGAGTTCGGTCACCAAGACGTTTTCCGCCTTGATCAAGTCCATGATGACCGTCGGAATCGTCGTTCCTTCGGGAACCACAATTTCTTTAGGCATGCGGCGGCTGAACTCGCATTCAAAAGACTGCACACTACTGCGACACGCAGCCAAATAACCCGTCGTCACATCCGCAATCGCAAACGCAGCCACATCGCCTTTGCCACCCTTGCCGTCGTCACTAGTCGCAGGCACATACGCAAAAAGGTAATTGGCCTCTTTCGCATCGAGATTCGCCTCGTTCATCGCCGTGCCAGCGCTGATAATTTCCACGATGTCGCGCTTGACAATACCCTTCGCGAGTTTCGGGTCTTCGACCTGTTCGCAAATAGCAATGCGGTAGCCAGCCGCCACCATCTTTGGCACATAACGTTCAGCAGCGTGGTGCGGGAACCCACACAAAGGCGTGGCCCCAGCAGCGCCGTTATTGCGGCTCGTAAGCGTTAAACCTAAAATCTTCGAAGCGATTACAGCGTCATCTTCAAAAAGTTCAAAGAAGTCGCCCATGCGGAAAAACAAAATGCAGCCAGGATTCTCTTTCTTAATTTCGTAATATTGCTGCATTAACGGAGTAACGGCCATTAAGCATCTCCCATAGACAATTCAATTTGGTCAGCAGATTCCTCAAGCGGGGCCGGTTCTTCAGGGGCATTTTCAGGCTTGGCATATTGCGGCACCAATGCACCCGCTTCCAAAAGTTCACTGAATTCGCGCAAGCGTGGCAAATCCTCTGGAATGCGATTGATACCAAAGTATTTCATAAACTCTTGCGTCGTCACATACGTATAGGGGTTTCCCACCGTCTCAGCTCGTGCACCCAAAGTGATGAATCCCTTGTCGAGCAAATTACGAAGCGGACCATCAGCAGACGAAACACCACGTACCTGTTCAATCGCCGCCTTTGTAATCGGTTGTTGGTAAGCAATCACGGCAAGCGTTTCAAGGGCCGCCTGCGAGAGTCGCCTTGCATTCGCTTCCGGGAAAAGCTTACGAACCCACGGGTAATACTTTGCACGTGTTCTAAAGCGGTAACCGCCCGCCTGTTCCACAATTTCAAACGGGGACTGAATCTTGTTCAAGGAATCGTTCGCTGTGATAAGCGCATCGGCCACAGAACGCGCATCCAAAAAATCGCCGAGAATTTCGCGAAGCTTCTTGAGCGTCACGATATCCGGGGATGCAAAGACAAGCGCCTGTATAATGCGAGCCAAGTCCTCCCGGCTTTCAACTTTCGGGAGTTCCGCCGATTCCTCTGGTAAATCATCTAAATTCTGGTTTTCCATCATACATCCGCAAAATAAAAATTTTCACTGTAGCGAAAACGGCCCAACCCCAAATAGGGTTGGAAATCGATGCTCTTATCCAACATTACCTAAGCGTCACGCTACGGTTCATCCCGTTCACGCGGACGATGTAGTTGCCCGGTGTTTGCAGGGTAATACTCGTCATCGTTTCGTCAAGAGGCTTCATAACAACCAAGTGACCAAGGGCATCAAAGATGCGGACTACGCCACCCTGCGTATTGGAGAGTATAAGCGACATGCCGTTTACGGTGAGGTTGAACGTTGGCTGCACGGTATTCCAGACAACATTCGTTTTCTTCGAGGAACTGCTCTTCGCCTTAGACGAAGAAGAGGACTTCGCCGAGGAGGAGGACTTTGTTGAAGAACTGCTCACAGCCTTGCTCGAAGAACTATTCTTCGATGACGAAGACGACTTCGCACTCGAACTCGGCACCATCGAAGAACTGGAAGGTACACGAGAGCTGCTCGATTTCACACTTGAAGAGCTTGCCACAGAACTGCTGGACTTCGCGGAACTGCTAGACACAACTTGTGCAGAACTGCTGGACTTTGCGGAACTGCTAGACACAACTTGCGCAGAACTGCTGGACTTTGCGGAACTGCTAGACACAACTTGCGCAGAACTGCTGGACTTTGCGGAACTGCTAGACACAACTTGCGCAGAACTGCTGGACTTCGCGGAACTACTGGACGCAACAAACGAAGAAGAACTTGCAGAATAAGCGGGGATTTGAGCAAACGTCGGTGTTTCACCAGATGCAAGAGCCTCCAAAGCCCCAGCCAAATAAGCGAGAGGAGCATTCCAGTTAATAGCCACCTCGTTCGTCGTGTAACTACAATCATTGTCATAATAACTAATTGCAGGGTAACTCGTCGTATAAGAACATTCGGAGGACTTATCGCTATTGTCATTATTTTGCGGACCACCCACCAACATTCCAGGAACCGGAGCCTTTACGCCATCGGCCTGAGAAATTCTATGATGAGGATTCTGCGGTGACTTTGTTCCGAATCCAGTCACATAGCTCATTCTCAGAGGATTCTTTCCGACAAGGTAATCAAGGGTACGGACAGCCGTATTGTAGTATTCTTCTTTACCGGTCAAATAATAAGCATTTAAGAGCCACATTCCCTGATTTGCAGCAACGCCATTGGATCCCCATACAAAGTCTTTCGGCTGCATCGGGATTCCAAAACCAGTCGAAGCATTCTGAACCAACCTGTCAGCGGTCGCAACTAAATCCGTATAGGCCCCCGTTCCAAAATCGACCTTATAAACAGACTTAGCATACGTCGCCAGACCATAGACATTCTGCCACGATGGTATCACACCTGACGAGCCATCCATTTTATAAGCAGGGTTTCCTGTCGTCACATAGAGTTCCGTAGCTGCAAATTGCTGTTCATCGGAAGCATCCGCATCTTCGTAAGCCCCGGTCTTTACGCCAGCCGGATTTGCAAGGTACAACGATTTCGGGTGGTTCTCCGCCCAACGGTAAGCCAATTCAGCAGCATCAAGGCAACGTTTCGCATACGATGCATCAAAGCCCTTATACACACGCGAAGCAGCAGCCATCACAGCGGCAAAATCGTAAGCCGCTGTCACACTTTTTCCAATAACATAACGCCAACTATATTCGTCTCTAACAGGCATCACCGTATTCGGGAAATCCAATCCCGAAAGCTTGTGGAAAACGCTACCATCTTTCGACTGCATCATAAGCATCCAATCCAAGCTATACTTGATTTCTGCAAGCAAATCCGGCAAATTGCCATCGGCAGGGATATTCCACTTAAGCTTATCAAAATATTTGGGGAAACGTTCGTACAGCGACAGCAACGTATAAGTCGAAACGCCTGCGTTTACCGTATATTTACCATAATCCCCCGCATCATACCACCCCTTGGACGCAACGATAGTCCCTTCCTCACCCGTAGAAGAATGGAGATAAACAACAGTATCGGGATGGCCACCCGCACGAGCATAGACGCCAGCATATTTTTCGTCCAAAGTCATCGACGCACGATGGTAATAATAAAACTTGAGGACCCCTTTCAACAAATCCCCGTAGGCATTCGATGTCACCACCAAGTTTTTATAAATGGTATCCTTCCCCTGCACAACAGCATAAGTTCCATTTGTCGTTAATTTCGAAAAATCGACAAGTCTAACCCACTGATTGCTTGGCATGTATCCCGACATTTTTCCGATAGGAACTGTCAAAGCTACATTTCCCGACTCATCGACAAATTTAACAGGTTCGTCGGAACCATATTCAACAACAAGTTCCTTGAAGCCGTCTTTCTGGAATCCAATCTGCGAAGCATAAACCGTACCAGGACATGAAATTTCACGTTCTTCGACAACGACTTTTTCTATAGCAAAGCCACCAAGGCGAGCCCCTCCGTTAATATAAAATTCGCCAGACCTGCTATCATCGCAATGATTATAGACTCCAGACTCAAAAGCTCCTCCAAGTTTGAATTTATATTCGAAGTAAACATGATACTCGTCCGGAATACCAATGGCATAACCGGAATAAGACTTGTCGAGCGCCATTAGCCCCACAAATACAGTATCCCAACTCAAATCGTCATATGGATAGCTAAGCCCCTTAATCTTGTAGGAATGTCCCTTTTGCAAATATACAGGATACTTCGCCTGAATCTCATAGATTTCTCTACCACTATAATCAGACATTAGCTGAAGCACATAGGCTCCGTCATCATTTTCGACCAACCCACCGCCTCTCAGCGTCCATCCCTTAAGACTCTTTGTACTGTCAAAGTTACCGACTCCACCAAGCGCATCGACAACCCAATTTTGCCCATGACTTATAAAACTGCTCATCGGCAACTGCGAAGAACTCGACTTTGCACTTGAAGAACTCCTAGCACTAGAAGAGCTTGCCGCAGAACTACTGGACAGTGCAACAGAAGAACTTGAATTTCGATCAACGAAATCCGCAAAATACACAACATCATCGGTCACCGCCGTGATTTCGGGAGTCCAGCCGACAAAATCATAATCCTTATATTGGGGAATTTCACCCTTGTACTTAGGCAAATCACCATAAATGAGCTTATCGCTTTGCAAAACAATTCCTTGATCAAAGAACTGCACTGTATAGTACAGGTTTTTGAATTTTGCAGTCAAGGTCGCCCCCGCTGTAAATTTTTTTGTCGATTTAGCTTCGCCCACCAAAGTTTCGCCATCATACCAACCTAAGAACGTACATCCCGACTTCTGCGCATCCGGCAAAGTCATGGTCAAGTAATTGCCGGTCGAGGCATGATCGGCAACTCGAATCCCGTCAACAATAAAAGAAACAATAATCGGATCCTTATTCTTATCGACATAATATGCATACAAACTACTATCAGAGTGAATAATCGATTCTGCAAAAATCGGTCGCAGTTTACTTAAGCCCCAATAACCAAACTTAAGGTCTTCATCAGCATCTGACGGATCTGGGCCTTCAGGCATATCAATAACATGCCCCTTATAATCGGTGTAGCTAGAACCTAGCGTATAGTTTTTGACATTCAGAACCTTAGCGGTATCCCAAAAAGAAACCTTATAAATCGCATGGAGAGAATCACCTACCAAGACGGGATAATCTTTACCTTTCTGGCTCCAAGCCCCTGTATTTTTCTCTGTTCCGTCGCAAGTATTTAATCTCCAAGCAAATTCAACCGTCTGCATTTCGTCTGTCGTAAGGGCACTGTTGTCAGATATATTTTTCAAGCCAAGCTTATTCTTATCTACAAAGTTACAACCGCTAACACCGACAACCATTTTGGCATTAATCATCACCGAATCGGCAATGCTATAATTTCCTTGTCCATCAGTTTCGTTTTTCAAAATAGCCGCAATATCATCATAATTTACCGACCAGTGATGGAAAATGTTACCCTTGTTAACACAATTGATTGCAGTTCCCGCATAAATGATTCCCGACACAAAAGAATAATCATCCAAAATTTGTTCATTACCCACAAGTTCTACTCGACCTTCGTTTATCGAGCTCCTAACAAAAGTCGCCGACGTTGCAATTCCCGAAACAAAGCTCTTCGATTTACCATATTGAGCCTTAGCAATGACATCTCCCGTATTTGTAGAACTTTCAATTTCCGTCGTAAAATCTTTTTTCAAAAGAGGACCTGCAGCCAAACTATTCCATGCAGCCCCTCGGCCCATAAGTCCCCCAAGATAGGAATAGGTCGATGAATGCGTATTTTCCACATAAGAGATGTTCCCCTTATTAAGGCAACGCGTCATCAATAGGCCACCATTTTCCATGCCTATAATTCCACCCGCATAAACAGAATTGTCTGCCGCAGCATCGAGAGATACATCTATATTGCCATAGTTGTTCGCTTTGTCAACAATCAGGTTAAAAAACGGATTATCGTCAACTAAGTTTCTTCCGACAATTCCTCCAAAATATCCACCAAAAGATCCACGATAAAGAATGTTCCCCTTGTTTACAACATTCCTGAAGTAGCCTTCATCTAGCAAGCCCGCGTTAATGTAACCCACAAAGCCGCCCACATTCGCGGTTACGCCCTGTATGTCAAAATTTCCCTCGTTTATCGAATTATAAATATTTAAGGATCTAACAAGGGTACTCGTATAGGCAACAAAACCACCCACATAAGAACCCGTAAGATTACTTTTGTTTATACTACCCGAAATTGACAGCGAATCGCCAGAAGCATAACCGACAAAGCCGCCTCTAATCCCACTACCAATGTTCTTACCCAAAGAGACGATTCCATTATTTTCGCATTTTTCAATGGTCAAAGAACCATCCATCAAAGCAACAAAGCCACCTGCAATATAGCCGCGGGCAGAATCAGCCCCCGAATACACTTCACCATCATTGACTGTATTTTGAATAGAAACACGAGAGTACTTATAAATTTCAGCAGCAATACCACCCGAATATCCGTATTTGGTCGTTGTTGAAATTATCGCATGATTTGCACAACTGTCGATTTTCGTCATGCGAGAATCTTCCATTCGCGCATTCAGCGTAATGCCAATCAATCCTCCGCTCATGCCTCCCGTCACATTTCCAAAGTTTTCACAAGCAATTATTTTTCCACCATCAGCGACAGCTACAAGACCGCCACCATAATAAAGCGATTCGACATTTCCATAATTACGGCTGTTTCTAATGGCAACCGCTCGGCCTTCTTTACTTCCGAACACTTCAGCTTTGCCAACAAGGCCTCCAGCAATGGAATCCTTGACTGATCCATGGAATTCACAATTAATGATGGAATCACCGCTAAACACACCAGCAATACCACCCGAATAACTAGCCGTTGTCATACCTCCCTGAATCGAGGCATTTTCGATAGTAAGATTCTTGACAACAGCTCCTTGACCAATGACTCCAAAAAAACCGGTCTTGCCATATAGCTCCGAGTTAATATAAACTCCCGATACTTTATAGCCATTACCATCAAAGACTCCCTTGAAGCCTTGCAAATCCGTATCACGTTCAATACCAATCGGAATCCACGGCGTCGTTTCGCTTGACACCGGACTGTCCCAGACGACAATATCATTCACGAGGACAGCGTTATAATTCAGTTTTCCCTTGTTCACCTGAACCGCAAACCATGCCAAATTTTCAGGAGTCGCTATCTCGAAAAATTCTTTGCCGTCGATTTCACGAATAGAGGGTTTCTTTACAGAACCATCCCAGTTGGCAAAGACCAAAGGGCATACGAGTAAAAGGGTTGCAAAGATTTTTTTCAGCATGGGAAACCTCATGATGCTATTAGATTTAATATAAATAAAAAATCCCTCCCCATAGGGAGGGTTTGGCTTGCAAATGCGCAAAACAAGTGTATTATATTACAAATTTGCTAAAACACAACCAAGTCGTTCTTGTGGATAAGTTCATCAGGAACGTTCTTGCCCAAAATTTCGTGCACCTGGGCAGTCTTCTTGCGCAGTACAAGTTTGAGCGTTTCGCTATCAAAGCCAGCAACACCGCGTGCCACCGGATTTTTCTTTTCGTCCAGGACTTCAATCAAGTCGCCCTTGTCGAAATGTTTCTGCACAGCGACAACGCCCACCGGCAACAAGCTCGAATGCTTTTCACGCAAAGCCTTCACGCCGCCTTCATCCACAACAACGCTTCCACGCGGCGTCGTAATGAAGCTGAGCCAACGTTGACGACTATTAAGCTTTTTCTTGGAACCGGCAAACAAAGTACCATTTGCATTTTCAAAGAACACCTGATGCGGGAGCACCTTCATGCCATTCGCGAGGAATGCATTCGCACCGCTCTTCGTCACATTGCGGATTGCTTCGAGTTTGCTCCTCATGCCGCCGGTACTCACGGCGGACCCGGCCTCGCCGGGCTTTCCGGCAAGAGCCAAAATGGCAGGCGTGATTTCTGGAACAAAGTTCAACAAGCGGGCATTCGGATTTTTCTTCGGATTATCATCGAACAAACCGTCTTCGTCCGTAAAGATGAGGAGCAAGTCCGCATCCAAGAACAGCGCCACATCGCTCGAAAGTTTGTCGTTATCGCCCACCTTGATTTCGGCTACAGCCAAGGAGTCGTTCTCGTTGATAATCGGAACAATCTTACGTGCAAGCATCGCCTTGATCGTATTCTGCAGATTCTTGTAACGTGCGCGATCGCGGAAGTCTTCTGCAGACAGGAGAATCTGACCGACGGAGAGTTGCACCCAGCGGAACATTTCGCGATAGGCGTACATCAAGTCAATCTGGCCCACGGCTGCGCAAGCCTGCTTTTCGGCAAGGACCGTCGGCTTCTGCTTGTAACCAAGTTCCGCCATGCCAGTGCCCACAGCACCACTCGTGACAATGACGACTTCCTTACCAGCATCCATCAAGCGCGCGACAGAATCAGCGAGCTTCTGGATATAACGCGTACGAACGCCACCGCGCTCGGAATCCACGAGAATGCGGGATCCGATTTTCACTACCACGCGGCGGGCTTCATCAAGAATGTTTTTACGTAATTCACTCATAATTAAACATTAGTTAAAAATTCATTAGGCAATAGCATGTAACGTCATTCTGAGGCATAGCCGAAGAATCCAGTTAAGTTCAGCTCTGGATCCTTCACTTTGTTCAGGATGACAACAAAATCCATCATTACCACTTCCCCTATTTGCACACCACAAGGCGGATTGCATCGAGGCGGAGTTGCGGATTCGAGACAACCTTCTTGCGTTCCTGAACGTTCTTGCGGAGTTGCTTGAGCGCTTCACTCGTTCCGGCCTTGCCACGCATCGAAAGCAAGTGGTTCATGCGCTGGTATTCCTGTTCCGAACGCATTTCCACAGCATTCGCCGCTTCTTCGGCGTACTTTTTCGCCTGCTCAGACACAATCAAACGAGCTTTCGCAAGCCCATCCTTGGCAAAATAACGGAGCGTCATATCGACAGCGGCATTGCCTTGCGGAACGCCGACATCCTTGAGCGCCGCATTCGAAAGCGCATCGAAATGCCCGGACATATTTTCGCCTTTCGCATTCACGAGCACCTTGAAATACTTCGGCCCGGCGATATCGGCACAGCCCCATTCTTCGGAAATAGGCAATTCCACGGCAAAGTTGTACTGCATCATGAGCCCGCGCAAACCGGAGTTCGGCCATATCGCGCACGACACCGAGCCACGACCCATGCCCGTTTCGTAATCGAACACGCCCTGCGAAAGCGGATGATCCAAGCTGATAAACTCAATATCGTCGTGCGTCATTGCAACATCGCGATCGAATGTCACCGTCATGCAAGTGCCGCCATTCGTGCGACAATCGCCATCAGAACCTTCACCGCCATCGCCGCACAAATCCGTTTGGCTGTTCACGCGGCCACCGCCAGAGCTATAGATTCCCGTTCCAAGTTCAGGCATTCCTGGCACAGAACCCACTTCGACCTGCGGGCCCATCGTAATGAGGAAGCAACCCGGCACAGAGCTTTTCTCGACATCGAGCCCGCGGTTCATCAAAGAATCGAACACGAGATTCTTGAGTTCCGGTTCTGCATCGAGTTCACGGATTTCGTCCGTAATTTCCTTCGCCTTTTCAGGATTACGGGAGTTGAATTCCAGCAAGCGGTCACGACCGTTTTCAATATTTTTGCGCATTTGTTCGCAATCTTTCTTGACTTGCGGAATTATATTCTTCGCAAAATTTTCGAGACTCACCTTCGGAGTCGCCAGCGCTTCAATCAACGCTTCCGTATATTTGAGGAAGAGTTCGCCACCGCTCATGAGCGGAGCACCAAACGAGTTCAAGCCATCGTTATACCAGCGGAACATCACTTCCTGGCCAGAGCCCTTCACATACGGCACATGGATGACGATGTCCTTGTCCTGACCAATGCGGTCCAAGCGGCCAATACGTTGTTCCACAAGAGCCGCATCCAGCGGAAGATCAAACAAAATCAAATGATGCGAGAACTGGAAGTTACGGCCTTCGGAACCAATTTCAGAAGCAATCAGTAAATTCGCTCCATCGGGCTTGCTAAAGTTCGCTGCAGCCTTGTCACGCGCCATGATGCTCATGTCTTCGTGGAACATCACGAACGCACCTTCACCCAAGAACTCAAGAAGCAGAGTTTCAAGCGCCAACACCACCTGAATGGATTCGCAAATCAACAAGACCTTTTCGTTCTTGTATTCCTTGAGGAAGCTCTTGAGCCACACAAAGCGTTCGTCCAGCGCCCAAGCGTCGGAGAACCTCGTACAAAGGAGGCCATTTTCCTGAATGTCGGTCGATGCTTCCAAGTCGCGGTCGGCAGCCACCTCCACCATTTCGCGATAAGCCGGATTCGGTTCCAGCGGAATTTCATCGAGTACGCGCTTCGGGAATCCGCCCACGCCCTTACGCGTATTGCGGAACACCACGGAACCAGTGCCCATGCCATCGACAATGCGGCGCATCCATTCTCCCGCCGTCATCGACTTTGAATTTTCCTGTTCCAACCACGGACGAATCTTCGAATTCTTCGGGACGCATTCATACAAGTCGTCCCAGCTCATGTGGTGGTTCGGATCTGTCGGAAGCTTGTTCAAGTCCCTCACAAGTTTGAGATAAGTTTCCTGGTCCTTGATAAATTCATTGTAATCCGAGAAGCGCACCGGATCGAGCATCTTGAGTCGGTTGAACTGCGATTCCGGATGGAGCTGAAGCGGTGTACCCGTCAAGAGCAGCACGCCCTTCGAGCGAGAAATCACCCTGTTCGCAAGCATGTACTCGTGGCTCGTGAAACCATCCTCGCACACCAGATGGTGGGCTTCATCGATGATGGTCATGTCCCAGTTCGTCTTGAGCAAATCTTCAATCAACGCAGGCTGCGCCATCAAAAAATCAATAGACACGATGATGTCGTTACTCTGCATGAACGGGTTAGGCTTCGTTTCGTCTTTCGCGACACCGACAAAAAGCCCGCGGATGTATCCTTCATCGACAAGCGTAAAGAGTTGATTGAAACGGCGTTTCATTTCAATCATCCACTGGTGTTTGAGCGTCTCCGGTACAATCACGAGCGTACGCTGGATACGGCCACGCGCCTTGAGTGCATGCCAAATCATGCCGGCTTCAATCGTCTTGCCGAGACCCACTTCGTCCGAAAGCATCAGCCTCGGGAGCGTCGAACTAGAGCAGGCACGGTAGCAAAGATAATACTGGTGCGGAATCATGTTCACACGCGGACCGATCATGCCACGGACAGGTGACGACATCCACTTGTAATACATTTCCATCGCATCTTCATGACGCAAAAAATCGCGGGACGAGCAAACATCGTCATCGGCCAAGGCCTTGAACAGCACAGCCGGTCGAGCGGTAGAAATCTTCGAGCTCAGCTCGGATTCCTTCATTTCTTTGCCATTACGCGCCACATAGATTTTCAAGCCGGATTCTTCGCGAACAGAATCGACGACAAACGAAACACCTTTTTCGCTTTTGACAGATTCCCCCACTTGCAACACAAAACGTTCAATCGGAGCTTCTTCAGTCCTGTAAATACGAGCTTGACCAATAGAGGGGAACAAAATTTTAACAGTGCGGCCCTGAACTTCAGATACTATACCAAGCCCCAGGGTAGGTTCGGCTTGGCTAACGTAGCGCTGACCAATTTTAAACATCATCATATCATGTAAATTTACATTTTTTTCGAAAATTCGGCTTACGGACTTTTTACTAAATTATTCCACAACATGAAATGGTTTTATATAGACACCTCCATCACCGATGGGGATAGGCGTCAAGGGCCTTTTTCCCTTGAAGAAATTAAGGATTTTGTGCGAGAGGGCAAAATCACGGACGAAACACTCGTCTGGCATAGCGGTGAGTCCGATTGGAAAGCCTGGAAAGACTTCCCCGAAGCAAGCGAACCACCCGAACAAACCGAAGAAGAAATTCTCAAACAGACAATCGAAACATTACTGCAAGGCAGATTGCAACGTAAACGTTTCGCTGGATTTTTTGTACGTGCAAACGCGTTTATCATAGATAACTTAATTCTAGCCTTTTTCGGGGTTCTTTGCCTTTACATATTAAGTGCAGCCGGCATGGTTGACTTGAACGCCGTCACGGAAATTGCAAACCAGTACGTCGAGAATCCGACATCGACCGAACTCGTTTCAAAGGCGCTGGACATTCCCGGAGTGTCCACCTTCTTTACGATTTTCAGCATCGTTCAGGCGATTTACTTTATCGTATTTCACGCCATTTGGGCTGCAACACCCGGTAAAAGGCTCATGCACATCCATGTGGAAACCGCAGACGGCAAGCGCATTTCTTGGGCATTCTCTATTTTCCGCTTTATCGCAAGCATTGTAACGCAAGCCACAATTTATTTTTGGGGTCTAGGCTACTTGATAGTCCTCGTCGATTCGCAAAAAAGAGCTCTGCACGACTTTATCGCAAGAACCCGCGTCGTTCATGACGATGTCGAACAAACAGAAAAGAAAGAGGTTTAATTTATATGGATCAATTTATCGTTCCGCAAGTCAAAGCACCCGTCAATGGTGATGTCGAAATTTCCGGCGCAAAGAACGCGGTTCTTGCCGTCATGGCAGCGGCACTCCTCGCCGATGGCGTTTCTGAAATCACGAATGTTCCGCATTTGAAAGACATGAAGACCATGTCCGATGTGCTCCGCGTTATCGGTTGCCACATCAACGGCGGAAGCCACGCCCTGAGAATCGACACCCGCGGTGTCGATCACCTCGAAGCTCCGTACGAACTTGTCAAGACCATGCGCGCCAGCTTTTACGTACTCGGCCCGCTCGTTGCCCGCTTCGGACGCTGCCGCGTCTCGCTCCCCGGCGGATGTGCCTGGGGTCCGCGCCCCGTTGACTTGCACCTCAAGGGCCTCGAAGCACTCGGCGCAAAGATTAACGTCACGCACGGCTATGTGGAAGCCACCTGCGAAGGTCGCCTCCCCGGCGGCAACTTCAACTTCCCGATTTCCAGCGTCGGTGCGACCGTCAACGTGCTCATGGCGGCAACCCTCGCCAAAGGCGTAAGCGTCTTGCAGAACGCCGCCCTCGAACCCGAAATCGACAACCTCATCGACTTCCTCACAAGCATGGGCGCAAAAATCCAGGGCCGCGGCACGCGAACCCTCACCGTCCAAGGCGTAGAATCGCTCCGCCCGGGCACAGGCATTACAATCCCGGACCGCATCGAAGCCGGCACGTTCCTCTGCGCCGCCGCCATCACACGCGGTCGCGTCAAAGTCACGCGCATCATCCCGGAACACATCGCCTCCACGCTCGACGCTTTCCGCGAAATCGGCTGCAAGGTGAACGTCGGTGCCGACTGGGCCGAAGTCGATGCACGCCAGCAGGAACTCAAGCCCATCAGTCTCGCCACCCTCCCCTTCCCGGGATTCCCGACGGACATGCAGGCTCCGTTCATGGCAACGCTCCTCTCCATTCCGGGCAACAGCCTCGTGCAAGACACCGTCTATAACGACCGCTTCAAGCATGTCGCAGAACTCGAACGCTTGGGCGCATCCATCCAGCTGAACGGCAACACGGCAACCATCAAGGGCGGCCTCCCGCTCGAAGGTGCAGACATCATGGGTTCCGACCTCCGCGCCAGCGCAGCACTCGTACTCGCAGGCCTCATCGCCGAAGGTGAAACGACCATCAGCCGTATTTACCACCTCGACCGCGGTTACGAAGATTTCGAAGCCAAGATGGCAAAGATTGGAGCCACAGTCAAGCGCTTCAACCCCGACGCCCGCGACGCCGAATAGAACAAAATAAAAGGCGCCGCCTTTACTAAAGTTTAGTCAGTCGCTTTAAAAAAAGAACCCCAGCCGCTTGGCCGGGGTTTCTTCATTAGATTGGTTCCGCTTAGTCGCCCGTACGGTAGTTCGGGGCTTCCTTCGTAATCGTCACGTCATGCGGATGAGATTCGCGGAGGCCTGCGCCCGTAATACGAACAAACGTTGCCTTCTTGTAGAGTTCGTCGAGGTTTGCAGCACCGGCGTAACCCATGGCAGAGTGAATACCGCCAATCAACTGGTAAACGGTGTCGCGGAGCGGTCCCTTGTACGGAACGCGGCCTTCGATGCCTTCCGGAACAAATTTGCGCGGTTCCTGGACGCCACCCTGGAAGTAACGGTCGGCAGAACCAGCCTTCATCGCACCGAGGGAGCCCATGCCGCGGTAGCTCTTGTAGCTACGGCCATCGGCGAGAATCACTTCGCCCGGAGCTTCTTCGGTACCGGCAAAGAGCGAACCCACCATCACGGCGTGACCACCAGCGGCCAAAGCCTTCACGATATCGCCTGAGAACTTGAGGCCACCGTCGGCGATAATCTTCACGCCAACCTTGCGTGCCATCTTGCCGCATTCCACAACAGCGGAGAACTGCGGGTAACCGACACCGGCAATAATGCGGGTCGTGCAAATAGAACCCGGACCGATACCCACCTTGACAATGTTGGCTCCGCACTTGGCAAGTTCAGCCACCGCTTCCGGCGTGCAAACGTTACCGGCGCAAATCGTGAGCTTCGGATATTTCTTGCGAACGGTCTTCACCATGTTGCGCACACCGATGTGGTGGCCGTGAGCCGTATCAATAATCAACAGGTCAACACCAGCTTCCACGAGGGCAGCCACGCGTTCAAGCGTATTGGCAGAAGTGCTGACAGCAGCACCCACGAGCAACTGACCGTTCTTGTCGAGGCTAGCGTTCGGGTTGTTTTCGCGCTTCAAAATGTCCGTCATCGTGATGAGGCCCTTCAAAGCACCGGAGGCATCCACCAGCGGGAGTTTTTCGATACGCTTTTCAGCAAGGATTTCCTTAGCCTTGGCAAGGCTCACCTTCGGGCTGGCCGTCACCGGATTCTTGGTCATGATCGTGCTAATCTTCACGTTCATGTCGCTCACCGTACGGAGGTCGCGGCTCGTAAGCATACCGACGAGCTTACCCTTCGAAAGAATCGGGAAACCGCTCACCTTGTTCTTGGCGCGGAGTTCAAAAGCCGCAGAGACCGGTTGGTCCGCATCGAGCGTCACCGGATTCGTAACGATACCGGACTGCCAACGCTTGACCTTGCGGACTTCTTCGGCCTGGTCTTCAACAGACATATTCTTGTGGATGATGCCAAGGCCACCCTGCAAAGCCAAAGAAATAGCGAGCGGAGCCGTCGTAACGGTATCCATGGCAGCACTGATAATGGGAATGTTCAGCTTGATATTCGGAGCGAGCTGGGTGCTCACATCCGTCTGTGCCGGAAGAACAGAAGATTCAGCGGGAACGAGTAGGACGTCATCAAACGTCAAAGCTTCTGGCAAAAGTTTCATAAAGTACCTCTTTTGCGCATAGAATATAGTAAAATTAGTTACTAGTTTCTAGTTAATAGTTACTAGAAATATGTAAAAAAATTCCCTATACGGTGAACGGGAGCCTCGCCTTTAGGGTTTCTTCACACAGCGGACTGCCGCCTGACGATCCTTTTCTAATGCTGAAATCGTAAGATTAAACCTCAAGGATTCATCATAGCTCCTCGGATGGTGCCAAACATTCGCCGTTACAGCAAGACTATCGTTTTTCTCCGTCGAACTCCACCAAGTATTAGACTCCCCCACATGAACTAAATTCAACTGAGAACCGTTTGCAGTCACTCCAGCAAGTTGTTTAGACAACTCTTCCCATTCATCCTCAGTCGGGAGCTTCCAGCCATCGGGGCATTGAGCCTCCGCCCACGTAAACGTGGTATCCCGCCAGTCGTCAATCATCCAATAAATCCTGGCCGCCTTGCGGTACGCATAACGTTTACCGCTAACTTTATCTTCAAGCGAATCCGTAAAGATTTCCCACTTTTTAGATTTGCAGACATAGCCAAACAAATCGGTATCTTCAAGCGAACCTTCTTTTTCACTTGTACACAACCCGACCTTCCTTTCGACATCCAAAGCACTACGCCATTTTCCAAAATCGCACACGATCAAAGAAGAATCCACGCCTCCCGGCGTCATAAAGTAGTCCGTGCCACTGCATTTAATACCATAAGTATTCGACTCCAAGGCCGATGACGATAACCATCGGATGCCTGTACGAGTTCTATCGTCATTTTTGCATGTAAAATAACTACCAAATGAAGTTTTCGCAACAGTCCCCAAATTACTGTTATCGCATTTATCAAGGCCATATTCAGCAAGCCAAAAGCCGTCAATCACACTTTCAAAATCAGGCATAATCACATTAGACGCTATATCACTCAAGTCAAATCCTGTCGTATAGATACTTCTCCATCTCGTCATTGTCGCCCGAATCGATTGAATATCCGCAGGGATAATCACATCACCCGACAAAATCGACACATTCAAGTTGTAAGCAACATTTGCAATCTTTTTTCTGGTGGAATCGCTATCCCATTTGCCGTCCTTTGCAAAATCTTCCGCAAAATCCTTGACAAACGATTCAAACGAGTTTCCTCTGTATGAGGAAAAAATAGCAGTAATACCCATCAATACAATGTCTTCTTCTCGATTTTTCGTGTCGCGAATTCCAAAAATGCTCCATGTTTCAGGGTCATCGAAATTTATGTCTTTACCATTTTCGTCTTTAAGAGCGACATGGAAAGCGTCTAGGAGTTCATTCCGGGCCTGTTTCTTGGCATCCGCAAAAGAGAGTTTCTTATTTTTGACAAGTTCACGAACGCGCTCATATTCCAATGTTGTAAAAAGGTTCACATTCACAGAATCATGCACATTCAAGTCCGTCAGAGCGTACAAAGTAAGTTCTTTTTCGGAAAGTCGCCCAGATTTCGCTTCGAGATATTTTCCTGTTACAGAAACCCGAACAATATTCGATTTCAAAGAATCCGCCTGGATTGAGTAACCGCCATAGCCACCCTCCACCATTCCCGTAAAAACCTGCTCCGTAGATTCCAAAGTGGATTCATCCAATGCGGTCAACTTTACAACGGAACTGTCTGCGTAGGGGCCATTTTGAGCCAGACCATAAACCGTCATGGACTTGCCGATTTCCCCATAACCACTTTTCGAATCCTTGCTACTGCTAGAAACACTACTGCTAGAATTGCCGTTAGATTCTGCGACACTCGACAAGCTACTGGAACTTATTTCGCTTTGTGTATTCGGCCCAACGGCGTTACTGTTATTATCGTCTGCACAAGACATCAATAAAATCGGCGCCAATAAAAGAACGCCAAAATATCTGAGCACAGCATCCACGCAACAAGTCGATTTCATATTATTCGCCCCTTAACACTAGTCACCAATATATAATTTCAGAGACAAAAAAGAACCCCGAAAAGCTCATCGCAAGTCAGGGTATTAACGATTTTGTTGCATACGTTGCATATAGCGGGGCCCCGCCCGCATGACGTACTTTGGGCGGTAAGCCGAAACTATTTCCCGTTATACCGTTCCATACACTTTTCAATGCCAAGTTTGAAATAGCATTCCACTAACGCAGGGACCTTCGCGATGGCTTCATCGAATTTCGGACGGTCTTCCGGCGAGAACTTCGCCAAGACCCAGTTGCTAAGGTCGAATTTCGGGGGGCACTTGCCCACGCCAAAACGGATACGTGGAAACTTGTCGCCCACATGCTCGATAATATTACGGAGCCCGTTCTGACCGCCGTGACTACCATCCTTGCGACAACGAATACGGCCCACGTCCAAATTGATATCGTCACTGAACACCAGCAAATGATCGACCTTGACCTTGTACCAAGTCATCAAAGCCTGTACCGCCTCGCCCGACAAGTTCATGTACGTCTGCGGCTTGACAAGCAGGCATTCCTCGCCCGCTATGTTCACCTTCATGGTGAGCGCCTTGTGTTCGCTTTTCCAATCCTTGCTGGGATCGGCGAGCTTTTCAACCGCCATGAATCCAGCATTGTGATGCGTATTCGAATACTGCGTCCCAGGATTTCCAAGACCTACGATAAGATACATAATAAAATCTCTACATCAAAAAAATTCCCGTTTCCTTCAACTATCACTCAGGACAGGCTCTAGCGGGAATATCATTTGCAATTACTTCGCCCACAGAACCTGCGGCCAGTCAGAACCTTCTTCACCCAGCATGAACAACGGTTTCAAATTTTTATCCACCGCAATCGTGCGCGGGAGGGTAATTTCTTCGCCCTCTTTAACAAGCCCAAAGCCCTCCGTCAATCGCTTGAACGGATCGCTTATGACCGTAAACTTAGAGGCTTCCGTCTTCTTGACCCAGTTCTTGACAAGTTCTTCGTCACGTTCGCCGATATTCACGAGCACAATCGACACGTTGTTCTTCTGGAGTTCTTCGACATTTTCCACAAGACGCTTGACACCCGCCCTACAAGGGATGCACCACGTTGCAAAATAGACCAGCGCCGTACGCTCGCTCTTTGTCGCAATTTTTGCCAAGTGCGAACGCGTAAACGGAAGCGGATTTTCAGCCACTTCGCGGACCGCGAACCACGGAAGAGAATCGGAAATCGACTTCGGCAACTCCATCTTGTGCGATTTTTCCGCTACAGAAGATTGCGGAGCTCCAGCCAAACAAAGCTCCGACGACAAAAGCAGCACCGCAACAAAAGTCAAAACGCGAATCATTCCAGTCTCCACTTATCCAGTTCGACGGACCATTCATTGAACCAGTCGCCCTTGGAAATATTTTCATTCAAACGTTCCTTGGCCTCGTTCACATCGTAGCGACCGCTCCCCTTAACCTTCGCATGAACGCTAAAGTAAGATTCGCCATCGCAGTTCGAGCCTTCCAAGTTCAAAGTCGTCGTACAAGCAATGCCAAGGCTGCCTTCGGAGCAAGACTCCGGCGAGACATCCAGCCTCAACAAAAGACCGTTCGAGCATTCTGCCACGCGCACAGGGTACTTCGCAGAAATACGTTCAAACACGGCCCTGCGCTGTTGCATAATGGACGCATCGGAATCATCCACCTTGTAATAGAAAGCGTACTGCGAACGGAATTCGTTATACTTCTGCTGTTCAGATACAAAATCCGTTTTGACCTTATCTTCGAACTTGACTCCAAGCCCTTCGAGAACAGTCCCAATCGCAAGCGTACGCGCATACATGTCGCTAGCGGCCTTGAAGGCGTTGTTCCTGATAATCGGATGCTTCTGTTCCTCAAAAATCTTAAGCGCAAGCTTTACCGAATCCTGCAAGAGAGCCGCTTCTCTGACGAAAGGCTTTGCCGCATCGGACTTAGTCATGCACGCCACCACACCAAACTTTCCAGCTTGAGTCAACGTGGCAATAGACCTTGCATCCTGGGCGTTCTGCAACTGCGTAATCACCTGCGTATTCGTTTCGAACGACGACTGGAGCGTTTCGTTCCCGGCGGCATCGACATTGGATTTCCGCGTTTCTTCCGTCTTTGCTACGACAACGGACTGGATTTTCGCAGCAATATCCTTTTGTGCAATCGTCAAAGCAGAACTCGCATTGTCGGCAATACCCTGACCGCGCAAGTCATCCGCATTCGGGCAAGCATGGGAATTCAGCATTTCAGAAAGGGAGACGGACTCCGCAACAGACTGCAACTGCGACGAACCGTTCTCGGACGTCGCCTGCACATTCTGTCCTTCAAGTTCACTATACGCTTTTGACGAATTCGCACGGACATCACCCGTATTGACGTTCGGTTTAGCGGCAGGATCAGAACCGGCACAGCCTAAAAGGGAAATAAGGCAACCACAGGATAAAAGCTTGAATGTATTCATGGTCCAAATATAGATTTTGTTGGCACAGAAAACGGCTACTATTGAGCCGCGTCAAGTTCGCTATACGCCTGATGGGCCCTGGCACGGACGTCATCGGCATTGCTATCCTGCTGCTTGACTGGTTCGGAACTTGCACACCCAAGAAGGGCGATAAAACAAAGGCAATATATAAGTTTGATGATATTCATAACCTGAATATAGATTATTTAGACGAAGGAAACCACCACCAATTCAACAAAAAGACCTGCCCCGTTTGGGACAGGTCTCAAATTCGCCTGATCTACAGCTAAACCAAAATTACTTGGCTTCGGCAGCCGGAGCAGCAGCGGCAGCAGCCGGAGCAGCAGCAGCAGCGTCAGCAGCAGTATCCTTCTTCTTGGACTTAGAAGAAATCGAGAAGATAACGGTACGCGGGCCAGAAGCGAGCGTAACGTTTTCCGGGAGCTTGAAGTCCTTGGCATAGAAAGTTACGTTCGTTTCGAAGTTGGAGATATCCAATTCGAGAACGGCGGGGATGCTAGCCGGCTTGGCAGCGAGCATGAGGTAACGTGCTTCCTGAGCGAACACACCACCCTGAGTCTTGACACCGATCGGAAGACCGGAAAGCTTGACCGGGATGCGGACCTTCACGAATTCGTCATCAGCAATCTTGATGAAGTCAACGTGAACAATCTTCTGGGTGAGGGCGTCCTTCTGGACATTATAGACGAGAGCCGGATTGCCAGCCTTGCCGTCAATTTCGAGGTCAAGAAGCGTATAACGCTTGCCCGGAGCGAGAACCTTGCGAAGATCGATTTCGCTAACGGTGAGGTTCTGAGCTTCGATACCCTTACCATAATAGACGGCCGGAATCTGACCAGCCTTACGCAAACGGGCGTTAGCACGGTTTGCACCTAGCACTCTCGAGGTAACTTTGAGCGTTGTGAGTTCCATTGTATTATCTCCATTAGATAAAAAAATTCATTGGGGTAGCAGGATTCGAACCTACGAATAACGGAATCAAAATCCGTTGTCTTACCACTTGACGATACCCCAATGGTGCGACAAAGATAGTAAAAAAGAGGTGATTTTCAAAGATAAACGTGCAAAAAAAGGCGTTTTTTCTTCGAAAAGCCCCTATCTATGCCAGAACTTGGTCACGGCCTGGTAGCGGGAAATCGGTTTCATCGCAGCGGCAGCCTTTTCAGCCTGTTCCTTGGTCTTGAAAATTCCAAAAACGGAGGCGCCCGAGCCTGACATCAAAGCGACATCGGCCCCAAGTTCAATAAATTTTTGCTTCATTTCGGCGACAAGCGGGTGCGTCGGGAAAACCGAAATTTCAAATGCATTGAAGTAGGATTCGGGATTCAGGAACTGCGCAGTCCAAGCGGCCTTGTACTGCTCCCAGCGGTCGGGGCCAGACTTCGGGACGCCAGCATAGGCATCTTTCGTCGGCACAGAATCAAGCGGAGTCGCAATCAGGAGAGCCGCATTTTCGGGAAGGTCCAGCGGTTCCACGAACGTCAACCGCTCGCCGATGCCTTCGGCAAAAGCAGTTCCGCCGCGAACGAGGAACGGCACATCAGCGCCAAGGCGAACACCGATAGATTCCAGCGTTTCGAACGGGAGGTTCAGGTTCCACAAGCGGTTGAGCAATCGGAGCGTCGCCGCAGCATCAGCACTTCCACCGCCAAGGCCAGCCCCCAGCGGCATGACTTTTGTGAGGTGAATGTCGGCACCAAGAGAGCAGGCCGCATATTCCTTGAGCGCCTTCGCTGCCTTGAACACGAGGTCCGATTCCAGCGGATAATTCTGCGGTTCGTTGTAGGTCAAGTGGATTTCGCCATCTTCGCGGAGCGTCGCTTCGACAGTATCGCCGGCATCAACAGTCTGGAAAACAGTACCAAGGTCATGGTAACCGTCTTCACGCTTGCGGATAACATCAAGAAACAAATTAATCTTTGCAGGAGCGTATTCTTTCATAGTCATTAGCCAATAGTCATTAGTCAGTAGTCTATTCCAAATTTTACCCGAATCGTCCGGAACGCTCAAGTTGCATAAGCTGGTCCATGTCAACGAGCATGGCTCGCGGTTTCGAGTTGCCCTTGCTCGGGCCGCACACGCCGAGGCCATAAAGCTGATCGACAATCTTGCCGGCTCGGCTGTAGCCCACGCTAAAGTGGCGCTGCACAGCCGAAGTCGAAAGGCCGTTCACACTTATCGCCCACTGCGCCACTTCAAACAAAAGCTTGTCCAGCTTTTCGTTTTTCATCGAAGCTCCGCCCTCGTCGTCACCTTCTTCGCCGCCCGAGACATCGAACGATTCCACCTGCGGGTAGAACACGTTCTGGTCACTGCACGCATCGGCCAATCGTTCTGCTTCTTCGTCACTCAAGAACGCACCATGCACGCGCACCGGATCCGGGTCGTTCACGGCCTTGTAAAGCATGTCGCCACGGCCAAGGAGTTTTTCGGCACCGGCATGGTCCATCACCGTGCGGGCGTCAATCTGCGACGCCACCTTGAAACTGATACGAGTCGGCAAGTTCGCCTTGATAATACCCGTAATGACCTTCACGGACGGACGCTGCGTCGCAAGCACCAAGTGAATGCCTACGGCACGCGCCTTGGCGGCCAAACGAGCCACTGACTTTTCAATTTCCTTGCCGGCAACCATCATGAGGTCCGCCATTTCGTCGATAATCACGACAATAAACGCCATGCGGTGGCCACGGTCTTCTTCAGGAACATCCTCCGGCAACTCGCCCGCCTCGAACTTCGCGTTAAAGCCGCCAATGTTACGCACCTTTGCTGATGCCAATACTTCCGTACGGCGGTCCATCTCATAGCAAAGCCACTGGAGCGCCTGGATTGCAATCTCCGGCTTGGTAATCACCGGCGCCAAGAGGTGCGGAATATTCTCGTACATCTTGAGTTCCACCGCCTTCGGGTCCACAAGAATCATGCGGAGTTCGTCCGGAGTCTTGCTCAAGAGCATGCTCGCCATGAGCGCGTTAATGCAGACAGACTTTCCGGAACCCGTCTGACCGGCAATCAGCAAATGCGGAGCCTTCGCCAAATCCATCGTGAACGATTCGCCCGTAATGTCCTTGCCGAGTGCCACGATAATCTTGTCTGGCGCAGGATTGAACTTTTCGCTCATGAACACATCACGGCAGTAAACCGTCTGGAACTTGCGATTCGGGATTTCGACGCCCACCGCCGCCTTGCCAGGAATCGGCGCTAGAATGCGTACAGACGAAACCCTCAACGGAAGAGCCAAGTCTTCTTGCAATGCAGAGAACCGACTCACCTTCACGCCCGGTCCCGGTTCCACCTCGAAACGGGTAATCATCGGACCCGTTTCGCAACCGACCACGCGCCCCTTCACCTTGAAGTTTTCCAGTTTTTCTTCGAGCATCCTGCCGATGGCATTCAGTTCCTCTTCGGTATAGTCCGCTGTCTGCACTTCGTGCGTGTCGAGAATCTTTGCGATTTCTGGAATCTTGTATTCATCGTAAGATGCCGTCGGGTCCGGCTGCGGAATTGTTGCAGAATGCGAAGAGGCCATCACAGAAGGCCTTGCAGAACCGCCTCGCGAACTTGGAATCGGATCATCATCGTCGAGAATCGGATCCTCGCCCACTTCGTCCGCAGTCACGACAACCGGAGCAAACGTCTCGTCATCTTCAACAGCAGGATCTCCAGGAAAATCTTCCACGTAGGCGCCATCGCCACCCAAAAGGTCTTCGGCATGAATCGCCGCGCGATCCTCGACAGAATCCGAAAGTGTCGCATCGCGAACTGCCTTGGAAGCTTTCGTCGCCACATCTTTTCCGACAACAGTTCTCTCCGCTGTACGGCGCGGTTTTTCAATATCATTAGCCGGCTCCACAGCGTCAGCACCAACTTCCCTGCGAACATCGCCCTTCACGAGCATTCGTCCATTATGTCCCTTTTCCCAGTCAATCAAATCTCGGGCACGGCGAAGGGCTGCTATGCGCTCCTTGATTTCCACAATCTGAAGCGCATTCATATTGCGTTCGTTCTGGCGAAGTTCCTCTTCCAAACGACGGATTTCCGGATCTTCCGTGAAACTATCGTCGCGAGCCACAGTCTGCATATCACGCGGATCCACGGCAGGACTTGCCGCATTCCCGACCATAGCGTTCGGCACATTCCCGGCACCGTTAAACGAATTTCCAAGCGCATCGTTTGTGACTCGGGTCTGCAAATCCGACCGGCTCACATCCAAATCGTCCGTCAGCCAGTTATGGCGACCGTTAAACGGCTCCACCTTCCCGCGACGGCGCATTTTTACAGAATCCGGGACAAACATCATCGTCTCGTCTTCCATCACAACACCACGGCGCAAAGGCTTTTTCTCGGCCTCTTTCTTTTCGCCAATCGCAGGGAGTTCAAACGTCTCTATTTCAACAGGAGCCATGGAACGGCGCTGTCCAAAGACGCCCCTCACGTACCGCATCGTCTGTGCGATAAACCTGAAATGCCTCGGGCGCATGCCGAACGAAAGCACAAAAATAAGCACAAGGGCCGTCAAAAGCACAACCAGCGGAGCCACGTACGAAACGCGCCCAAACAGGGGAATCGCCAAGTTCTGCAAAAAGAACTGCCCAAGAACGCCGCCATTCATCGAAATCTGCTCTTTAGTCGCATGGGCAACATCAAAATTCTTGAGCGACATGAGGAACGACACATCTACAGTCAAAAGCGACATGCCTATCGCAAAGCGCAACAACTTAGACCTAAGCGAAGCAATCGCAATAAAAAGTCCCCAAAGAATCAGCGCCGCCGTAAACAACACAACCGCCACACGCCCAAACAAAAAGGTCATGAAGTTCGGATAAGCACCGCCGAAATAAAGACCCAGCCAATTCTTTTCGCCCCCGACCGAAATCGTAATGCATCCCAACAGCAGGACAACACCGGCAAGCAATACAAAATACCCCACCATCATCGTGACAAAATACGAATCAGGTACCTGATTTTCCTTTTTCGGTTCAGCTTTGGGCTTTTTCGTTTTCTTTACAGTTTTTTTCTTTTGAACAGCCAAAAAACACGCTCCTCTATTTAACATAAATATAGTCTATTAACGTGCGTTATTTTGACACAAAAAATGACACAATTCACCTAATTATTATCTTTTTTCAAGTTATGGCGCAAAAATATTCAAAAAATCAGAAAAAACTTTTTTTCGGGGTTTCTTTTTCGGCTATTGCCGTACTCCTCATCCTAGTCTTTGGCAATGTCAAAAACAACTTTATCGCGGAATCCGCAGAAAACATTTTCTATGACCAGTTCTTCAAGATGAACACTGAAGTCAAGGACTCCACCGGATTTAAAGACGGCGTTGTCATGGAAAGCAAGCCCTACAACGACCCGAGCATCATCATCGCCGATATCGATGAAAAATCGCTGCAAAAACTCGGACACTACTACGAATGGGACCGTTCCATCCACGCCAAAGTCATCAACAACCTTGGCGAAGGCGGTGCCGCGGCAGTCGCATTCGATATTCTATTCAAGGAAGCGGACTTCGGAAAAAGAAAAAGCGCCCAATGTGAAGAGATTCTTTCCGACATGACCCCCGATACAAACGATTTTGCCCTGCTTTCGCAAATCCGTTCCTACTACAATTACGATTCCCTACTCGTCGAAGCCACACAGAAATCGAACATCTGTATCGTCAGCTTCTTGATGAACAACACTGCATATTATAAGAACAAAAGCGACTGGTATCCACTCAGCACATGGGATCGCGCCAAAGAAGTCGGTTTCGCATCGACGATGCAGTTAAACCAGATTGACAAACCTCAAAATATCGAACAGAGACAACTGCTCGACAACGTATTCCCCGAATTGGCCAATGCAGGAGCACGCCTGGGCGCCGTCAACGCCTACCCTGACAACGACGGCATCATTCGCCGCATCAGGATGTTGTACAAATTCCCGTACGTCGAAGATGACAAGCTCGCCCCGCAGCGCATTTATTCGACACTATCCCTCATGACCATTTTGCACCTTTTCCACAAGGATCCTAAAGATGTAAAAGTCAAGATGGGACAGTATATCGACATCGGCAAACCGTTCGGCATCTACCGCGATTCGCTGGGGGAATACCACACGACATTCCCGAATTTCACGTACCCCATGTTCATGGCGCTACGCGACAAGATGAAAGAAATCAAGGCAAAAGGAGCCGAAAAGGCAAGCCAAGTCGAAATTTCGTCTAAAGTAACAGCTACGAGAAACGAAGAAGGCAACATCGTCTTTAGCATTTTTGCAGACGAAGACCAGCACCTGAACGCCACATTGTCAAACGTATTGCGCAAGCTTCCAGAAAACATTTTCAACAAACTCGAAGAGAGCGAAACCATCAAATTAGATAAAGGCTTCACACTCAGCAAAAGCGAAGACGACGAAGGCGTCTATGTCATCACCGACAAGGACGAAGAAGAAATTTTCATCACACCAAACATTCTCCGCACAATACATTTCTTCGAAAAGAAATACCGCGACATCAAAAAAGGCGAACACATGTTCCTATCGCGAAACATGGACATCAGCTACAACCGTGCCGCCAACGAATGGTCTGCTTCTATAGGGTTCTTTTCAAACAAGATCCTACAAGATATTTCCGATGTGAGCGACGAAAAAATTGCGAACTTAAATCCAGGCAACGAACTGCGATTCGGTCCGTACAAAAAAATTCCCATAGACGAAAACGGGCAATTCCTTATCAAGTACAAAGGACGATTCAACCATGTTTCTCCAGAAACAAGAACGTTCAAACACGTTTCCTATTATGATATATACAGGGACACGGTAAATCTCGACCAATATGCCGGCAAAACGATTATCCTCGGTTCATCCGTTTCTGCACTTTTCGATATCGTGAACGGTCCGCACGAAGAAAACCTCCCCGCCATTCTCGTCCACGCAAGCATCATCAAGAACATTCTCGAAGACGACTACCTGACAATTCTCGATGAAAATTATCAGCGCTACATGGTGATTTTACTCGCCCTGATTTTCACTCTTATCGGGCTTTATCTTAGAAGTTTCACATCGCTGTTCATCACGGTATTATTCATCATATTCTACACCATCATTGCATTCATCTGCTTCAAGCACAACATTTACATCGGCGTATCCAAGCAGCTTCTTGCCATTTTTACAACAAACGTGCTTGCGATGGTCATTCAGGCGTATTTCGAAAACAAAGAAAAGAGATTTATTACAAGTTCATTCAAGCAATACATTTCACCGGAACTGATTGACGAAATGGTCGAAGACGGCATCACCCCGCAGCTGGGCGGTGAAGAATCCGTCATCACAGCATACTTTACCGACATTCAGGGATTTTCGACATTCTCCGAAAAAATCGGAAGCGCAAGCAAGCTCGTCGAACTGTTGAACGAATACTTGACCGCCATGACAGACGTCTTGACGACAAAGAACAAAGGAACGCTCGACAAATACGAAGGTGACGCCATCATCGCCTTCTTCGGCGCACCGATGAAATACGATGACCACGCCAAACGCGCCTGCGACACCGCCCTCGACATGCAAAACGAGCTATTGAGGCTTCGCAAGAAATGGCTCGGCGAAGGCAACAAGTGGCCCAAAGTCGTCCACGACATGCACATGAGAATCGGTATAAACACAGGCCATATCGTGACGGGGAACATGGGTTCCACCATGCGCAAAAACTACACCATGATGGGTGACGAAGTGAACCTCGCCGCACGCCTCGAAAGTGCAGCCAAGCAGTATGGCGCCTACATTCATGTCTGCAAGAACACCATCGACCAGCTCGAAAAACAGGGAATAGAAGGTAACTACATCTACCGTTCACTGGACATCATCCGCGTCGTCGGCAAGGACGAACCGGTCGAAACGTTCGAACTGCTCGCCTATGCCGAAAGCGAAAACGCCGAAAAACTGAACAAGCTCATCGAACTTTGGAAACAAGCGCGTACCGCTTACCTCGACATGCAATGGGACAAGGCCATCGAACTATTCAACAGTTGCCTTGAATTCGAGCCGCATCTCCCCGCGATCGATCCTGGGAGCAAGACTTGCCCGAGCATGGTCTATATCAACCGCTGCATCGCCTATAAACAAAATCCGCCCGCAAACGCAGGCGAAAAATGGGACGGAATCTTTACAGCTACGGAAAAATAGGTTACAGGTTATAAACCTAGTTAAGCTCCATGTTGTCGATGAGTCGCGTTTTTCCGAAGAATGCGGCTGCGAGAATCACAGCCTTGTCGTCCGGACCAAGCGCACCATTGCACTTCTGCAAATCCTTCTGGTTTGCAACCTCGACGTACTGCACCACGCCACGGGCGGCAACAATCGACTTCACGACGATATCGCGGAGCTTAAGCACACTGCGTTCGCCAGCACCAAATGCAGCACGAGCCGCCTTCAAGCCTTCGTAAATGCCGAGCGCCTGGGCGCGTTCTTCTTCCGAGAGGTATTCGTTACGGCTAGAACGTGCAAGGCCACTTTCTTCGCGCACAATCTTCACGCGGTGAATCTTGATATTGAAATTCAAGTCCTTCACCATTCTTTCAATCATGAAAACCTGTTGGTAATCCTTTTCGCCAAAGTACGCATCGTTCGCACCCGAAATCAGGAACAGTTTCGAAACGACCGTCAACACGCCACGGAAGTGTCCCGGACGGTAAGCGCCGCAGTACATGCCTTCGAGCTGTTCGTCGCGAACAAGCGTCATCGGGTCGCCATCGGGGTACATTTCCTGGACAGACGGAGCAAAAACAAAATCGGCACCGATAGATTCCGCAAGTTTCGCATCCGCTTCCAAACGTTTCGGATACTTGTCCAAGTCCTCGTTCTTGCCGAACTGGATAGGATTCAAAAACACACTTACAACAGTCACATCGCACTCGCTCACGGAAGCCTTGATAAGTGCGCCATGACCTTCATGGAGAGCCCCCATCGTTGGAACGAGACCGATTCTTTTCCCCTCTTTAGCCAAAGGAGCAAGTGCCTGGCGTAGGGAATCGATAGACTTGATTATCTGCATGATTATTTACCTTCTGGAACAAAATAGGTCGTTTGGCTTGGGCAAGACGCAATCGCGTCGAGCACCAGTTGTAAATGGCTTTCATTATGGACAAAATCGATATTGTCCGTATTGATGATGAGCACAGGAGCGTCCGTATAATGCCAAAAATGATGGTCGTAACGCTCTTGCAAATCGCTCAGATAACTACCCTCAATGGACTTTTCCATCGCACGACCACGACTTCTAATGCGTTTCAACAGCGTGGGCACGCTCGCCTGCAAATAGACAATGTAGTCAGGCCTGCGGATGTCGTGGTTCAGCGCGTTTGACACTTGGTCGTACATCGCGAGTTCATTTTCAGTCAGGTTCTGCGACGCAAAAATCCGGTCTTTGTCAAATGTATAGTCGCTCACCAACAAGTCGTGGAACAAGTCGCTCTGCAATGCTGAATTCTGGAGTTGCTTAAAGCGGTCGAGCAAAAAGAACAGCTGCGTCTGGAAAGCATACGCGGCACGGTTCTCGTAGAACTTCGGGAGGAACGGATTGTCGGCAAAGTTTTCTTCGATAAACATCGCGTTCCAACGGTCGCAAATAGCCTTGGCCAGCGAAGTCTTTCCGACTCCAATAGTCCCTTCGATAGCCATAAAGTGTATGTTCTTGTCAGAAAGCATATCAGGGTTCCTCCCCGCTTATGACGCGAAATGGAATTTTCTCTTCAGTCGAAAGCAATTCCGTAAGCAATTCATGTACAGACTTGTTCGTTTTCGGGTCCACCCAGTCCGGCGCAATGTCGTTCAACGGCACAAGCACGAACTGGCGGCTATAAATCTGCGGATGCGGAACCGTCGGACGCCCAGAACAAATTTCACGCCCGAAAAACAGCAGGTCCAGATCGACCTCGCGTGAATTCCAGTGTCCACGGTCTTTTCGTCCAAGAACAAGCTCAGAACCCTTTAAATAGTAAAGCAACTGAATCGGATCGCCATCATACCAGAAACTCACGACTTGATTAAAATAGGGTCCCTGCCCCTCCGGTCCAACAGGAGGAGTCTCGTAAACAGGGCTTTCGACCCAGCCACCGGAACTGACACGACGCAACATATCCCTACCGGCTTTCAAGTGGGCACTTCTGTCTGGAAGATTACTTCCGAGCGCTATATATACTCTATTTAAAGAATCCACGTCCTTAATATAGCAAATTAGTGGATGGTCATTAGTCAATGGTCATTAGTGGATAGTAGGATGTTTTTAAATTTTTTTCAAAAAATTTCATTTTTTCCCACATTTTCACAAAATTTTATGTATCTTTTAACTCGTTCCGCTGTTTCGGGACATAATATTTAAAATCTTCATAAAATATATGGGGCATTCAGCCCGCATTAACATTTCACTACATAGAACATTTCATTCTTTGAAATATACATCTATAGGATGCCATCGTGCCCAGAACACCTAAGAATCATAATTTAGAACAAAATAGTCAAGAAAAATCTTTGACCGATCTCGTTTATCCTGAAAGTACAGGCATTCCGGTCCCCGAATATCTGGGAACTCCCGATAAACTGCCCGAGAGCGCCGAAGAAGCGCCCCAGCCCAAACGCCGTGGCAGAAAGCCTAGCACAAAGACAAAAGCCCACAAGGATGTCGAAGCGAACATCCAGCCCGACATCGAAATGGATTTCCAAGAAAAGAAGGAACCGGTCGATGGCATTGCCGCCGCCGAAAAGCGCCTTGCAGAGCAGTACGGTGTTTCGAATATAGACGCTATTTCTGAACCGATTTTTACAGGCGAACAAAACTACGTTTCCTCTGAACAGTCCGAAGAATCTTCTTTCGTAAGTGAAAACAGCGGCGAAGCGGCATCTCAGAATGCCGAAACGGCCCAAGTTCAAGGAGAAGTCCAGGGAGACACGTCCACTGACACGAACGCCCAACAACAGGGCGACACCCAAGCCCAGAACGGCGAAGGTCAGGACGACCGCCGATTCAACAACCAGAACGGCAAATACAACAAGTTCAACAAGAACAATAAGTTCAACAAGAACAACCGCAATCGCAATTTCCAACAAGAAGAATTTGTCGATGATTCCGCGACGCTCCCGGCACCAGGTTCCGAAACGATTTTAAAGGCCAAGGAAAACTGGCTTAAGTTCCGCAAGCTCTCCATGAGCGAACTCCAGGAACTCGCCGTGCAAAAAGAAGTGGACTTCCGCAGAATGCGCAAGCAGTCCCTCAACTACATTTTGCAGAGTCTCGAAAACGAAGGCAACATCATTTATACGGAAGGCGTTCTCGAAGTCACGCCGCAGGGCCACGGGTTCCTCCGCATGCCGGATCAGAACTACCAGACCAGCACGGACGACGTCTATGTAAGTCAGAACCTTATCCGTAAATTCAACCTCAAGATCGGAGACACGATTGAAGGCCTCGTCCGCACGCCGCGCGAACAGGACAAGTACTTCTCCATGCGCCGTATCGACCGCGTGAATTTCGAAGAACCGGACAAGATGCGCCGCCGCGTCGCTTTTGAATATCTGACTCCGATCCATCCGGAAGAAAAGATCCACCTCGAATGGAACGAAACGGAATACAGCACCCGCATCATGGACTTGTTCTCCCCGATCGGCAAAGGTCAGCGTAGTATCATCCTCGCCCCTCCGCGTACCGGTAAGACCGTTCTCTTGCAGAACGTGACACGCGCCATTGCAAAGAATCATCCTGAAATCATCCTCATCACGCTCCTCATCGACGAACGTCCGGAAGAAGTCACCGAAATGCGCGACATCATCACGGAAATCAAGGAAAAGGCTGCGGATAAAGGAATTGATATCAGGGCAGAAGTTGTCGCCTCTACGTTCGACGAACCGCCGGAGCACCACACCCGCGTGGCCAACATGGTTTTGGAAAAAGCAAAGCGCCTCGTCGAAAGCCAAAAGGACGTCGTCATTCTGCTCGACTCCATCACGCGTTTCGCCCGTGCAAACAACGTTGTGATTCCGCACTCTGGCAAGATTTTGTCCGGCGGTGTGGATGCCAACGCCATGCAATTCCCGAAGAAGTTCTTCGGTGCCGCCCGTAAGATTCAGGACAAGATTCGCACCGTCAAGAACGAAGACGGCTCCATCACGGAAGAAGTCCAGAAGAACGGTTCGCTCACCATCATCGGTACGGCTTTGATTGAAACCGGCAGCCGCATGGACGAAGTGATTTTCGAAGAATTCAAGGGAACCGGCAACATGGAACTCGTGCTCGACCGCCGCATCGCCGAAAAGCGCATTTGGCCCGCCATTGACGTGTTCAAGTCCGGCACCCGCAAGGAAGAACGCTTGCTTACGCTCCTCGAACAGAATGCGGCCTGGAACTTCAGACGCGGTAGCCAAAACGAGACGGAAACGGGCATCATGGAGAACCTGCTCAAGCTCATGAGCAAGCTCAAGACGAACGCAGAACTCCTCGCCGTTCTCTCGAAGCCGAAGGTTTAACTAAAAAAAATTTGGCGGAACGCACACAAGGCGTTCCGCTTTTTTTTATGCCTGTCAAGCACGCCTCCGAGCGGGTTGTTCTTTTTTACCGCCTGTCATGCCCGCCTCCGAGCGGGTTGTTCTTTTTTACCGCTTGTCATGCCCGCCTCCGAGCGGGCATCTCCTTTCTACAAACAAAAAATTTTTACGTTTACTATCGTAACGTCATTGCTAAAAGCGACCACAACTTTCGTCATTGCAAAAAGCGGAGCGCCGAAGCAATCCATAAAGCTTTAAAAAAGGAACAGATATGAACACTACGATTTTCTTTGCCGGTACGGGCAACATGGGCGGGGCAATCCTCCGCGGTCTTTTGAACGCAGGCACAGACGCCAAGAACATTTTCTTCTTTGACCCGAGCGACAAGGCCGCCGAAGCCGTGAGCGCCCTCGGTTGCGTCCGCGTCAAGAGCTTTGCCGAAGGCATTGAAAAGGCAAACGTCACCTTCCTCTGCGTCAAGCCGCAGATCTTCAAGCTCGTCGCCGCCGAATGGAAGGCCGCCGCTTCCGCACTCAAGAGCGAAAAGACGTTCATCAGCATCATGGCCGGTGTCGCCCGCAAGAGTCTCATCGAAGTGCTCGGCGAAAAGAATCAGGTGCTCCGCGTCATGCCGAACTTGCCGCTGACCGTTGGCAAGGGTTCTGTCGGCCTCGCCACCGACGGCGTTTCCGAAGCTACGCTCAAGCTCGCCGAAGAAATATTCGGTAACATCGGCGTGACCTGCCGCGTTGCAGAATCCCTCATCGACGCAGTCACCGGTCTTTCCGGTAGCGCTCCGGCATACGTCTTTGAATTCATCGAAGGCCTTACCCGCGGTGGCGTCAAAGCAGGCCTCACCCGCGATGTCGCCCTCAAGCTCGCCCTCGGCACCATCGAAGGCAGCGTCGAACTCGTAAAGCAGTCCGGCAAGAGCCCAAGCGACCTCTGCGCCATGGTCTGCTCTCCGGCAGGCACAACAATCGCTGGCATCGACGCCCTCGAAGAAGGGGCATTCCGCAGCACGCTCATCAAGGCTGTCGTCGCCGGCACCAACCGCAGCAAGGAACTGGGTAAATAAAGCGTGCTCCCTTCCATCGAATTTTTCACAAAAGATACAGCAACGTCCTCATTCATTCTGGACGTTCTTTCTTCTGTGGATAATACCGTCGATGTACACACTCCAGTAAACGACAACGCCCCCGAAATCGCAGAAGCTCTGCGTACCCCGCTCGCGCCCATCGTCATCTGGGATCTTGATTCCTTCGCCGAAAAAAACGCGGAATATCTTTCGATGCTCCGCGAAAACAGCCCGGACTCGATGATTCTCGCTTACGCAGAATCACCAGACCGATACATCGAAGTTTCAAGCAAACTTTACGACACCATCCTTTCCATCGAAGCGCTCCGTCTTCACTTGATGAGCAAAATAACGCGACTCAAGGAAATCTACAACGCCAAGCGCATTTTCCGCGAAAGGATGTCGCACCTCGTCGGCAAAAGCGAAGCCATGAAAGGCCTGCGCAAGAATGTGGAACGCGCCATCTTGCACACGGGCCCCGTCCTCATCCAGGGCGAATCCGGAGTCGGCAAAGACTTGATAGCCCGCGCCATCGCCTGCGTTTACGACAAGTTCGTCACCGTCAACTGCAGCGCCATCCCCGACACTCTCTTTGAAAGCGAACTATTCGGTCACACCCGCGGTGCATTTACCGGTGCGCAAAACGAACGCATCGGCCTTTTCGAAGACGCCAACGGCGGCGCCATATTCCTAGACGAAATCGGCGACATGCCGCTCCACGCTCAAGTCAAGCTTTTGCGCGTCATCCAAAATCACGAAATCCGACCCATCGGTGCAAACAAGACACGCCACATTGACGTGCGCATCATCGCCGCCACAAACCGCGACCTCCGCGAAGAAATCCGCGAAAAACGATTCCGTGAAGACCTGTATTACCGCCTGAACGTCATCCCGATGCAGCTTTCGCCACTCCGCGACCGCAAAGAAGACATCGAAGACCTTGCAAATTACTTTATACGCCAATACGCCCCTGCAGGCGAACCTTACACACTCGCCCCCGAAGCATTAAAAAAACTTCAGGACCACAACTGGCCGGGAAACATCCGCGAACTCGAAAACGTCATCCAAAGAGCGCTCTGCTTTACAGACCCCGGTATTCTGCGGGCCGAAGATTTGCAAATCGATGAAGACTCGCGCAAGAGCGTTCATTACACTAGCGTAAGCAACACAACAAACAAAGTATTCTACGCTGACAGTTACGATGAATTTCGCGACAATCAACTCGACGATGAACGTGAATTTTTAAAGGAAACCATCCGCAATTGCAACGGTTCCGTAGGCCTCGCCGCCGAACGGCTCCGCATGAACCGTACCGCGCTCTACAATCGCCTCGCCCGTCTTGGCTTAAGCGTTAAAAACGTTCAACAATAAAACCACGGCGTGCAAGCGACGCGATTACGTTGTCCTGTTCATAAGCCAAATGCGCTGCGCCAACAACAACAAAGACATTTCTATCTTGATGCAAGAACTTCTCAACAGAATCAGCCATTAACACATTGCGATTCGTCATCAAGCGCTGATTATACTCATCCATAAAACGTTTTTCGTCAGGAGTATAATCCACATCATTTTCTTCATCCATCAAGCGAGTCAACAACTCATCGTCGCCCGTTTTCCAAGCGCGAACCATATCATTCATCACCATTTTAACCATTGAAACTTCGTGTAAAGTAGATTTAAGATAACAAATCCCCGCAGAATCCGATTCCGCCGGATCCGCAACAGCATCAATATGGCCCTTCACCGATTCAAGACTGATAATAGGTTTACCGTCCTTTGCAGCCCTGTTGAGCAACACATAATCAATTCCGTATTCAGATTTCAAACCTTCCTGTATATAGGCATAACTGCTAAGTTCCGTTGCCGCCAACCAAGGCCGCATTCTCTCGAACATTTTCACAGGCAAATCCCACGCAGTGCAAAGACTATCCAAGGAATACCACAATTCCGGAGGCAACACATCACGCAACGTCCCCGTTGCAAGCATTCCGCGAGCCTCCATCTCCGAGCGCATTTCTCTCGCAATATATCCATCAGTTATATCGATTTCAACAGCAAGTTCGCTAGCGGCGTTAAAAGCAGAATCAATCACAGGTGCAAGCGGGTAAAAAGTTTCATCCGCCACATGGATACTCCCCAGCAACCATACCGAAGAATTTTCATCAGAAACTTTCCACAAGAAATGTTTCTGCCCCGGAGTTTCAGAATAACCCGGAGATGTTGCCGATTCCGAACATGCCACTAGGAATGCACTAAAATAGCACATCAAACATGAGCCAAGCAAAGCGCGAAGCAACCGTGATTTATTCTTCATAAACAAAACTCCTTGATTGGAACAATTTAAATATAAATTATTCAAACGTTTCCGTCCAATCTAACAAACCCGCTTTTCGAGCATCGGTAGCCGCAGCCACCTTCACAGTTCCGCCATTCACGACCATAATCTTGTCGCAATAGCGCTCCGCGTATTCCACGGAATGCGTCGAGACGACAACTCCCATTTTACGTTCCACCGCTATTTTCTTCAGCAACCTGAACAGCGCATGACTACGCGGAATATCCAAGAACGCATTCGGTTCGTCGAGCAGCAATATTTTCACCTGTTGCGCCACAGCCTCCGCCAAGAACACGCGACTGCGCTCGCCATCGCTCAATTCCGCAATCGGGCGATTTGCAAAATCTGCAACATCCAAAAGCGCCATCGATTCATTGACAATGCGGTTGTCCTCATCCGTGCGGCTATCAAAAATTCCAGAATATGGAGAACGACCCAAACGCACAAATTCACTCACGCTCATACGCGGCGGAACCGCACTCGACATCCGCACAAGTGATATTTCCTGAGCGCGTTCACGCGGAGCCCATTCCGTAAGGGATTTCCCTTCCAGCGAAACAGAGCCCGCCACAGGTTTTAAAAGCACTGCAAAAGTTTTCAGAAGCGAACTCTTGCCGCACCCGTTTTCGCCCATCAAGGCCACAACCGTTCCCGATGCGAGGGAAAAATCAAACGGGATTTTCATCGTTTCAAGTGCGGAATTGTACCCTACAAGCAAATTTTTGCACTCCAGTAAGGCAGTCTGCAAATTTCCTTCACTCATATCCGCCCCCTAAAAACGCGCACCAGAGCCGCGCACAAGCACCCACATAATCACAGGAACACCCACCAACGAAAGCACTGCATTCAACGGAACCGAAGCCGGGAAAAGCCCGCCCAAAAGCGCAAGCGCAACACCGCATAACGCAGCCCCAGGCAAAAGCACGCGATGGTTCGTCGTCTTGAAAAGCAGATAAGCTAAATGCGGCACCGCAATACCGATAAACGCGACAGGCCCGCAAAAAGCAGTCGTCGCCCCCGCCAAAAGGCTCGCACCGAGCAGCACACAAATCTTCGAGCGTTTCACATTCAACCCAAGCCCGTGTGCAAAATCATCACCCAAAAGCGCCGCATTCAAGTACCGCAGAGAAACACCAATCAGCGCCATGCCCACAACCACCGCAATCACAAACATCCAAACATCACCCAACGTCACGCGCCCAAAACTTCCCATGCCCCACGCCACATAAACGCGTAGCGACTCCGAAGAATTCCCTGCAATCAAAACGCTCACAATCGAATCGATAAAGTAGCCCGTCAAAAGCCCGACAATCAAAAGCACGCCCGTCTGCGCAAAGCGCGTCGCCGCAAACATCACGACAAGCGTCACGAGCAAAGCCCCAAGCGCCGCCGAGCCAAGCACGCCGACACTTCCAAAGCCAATACCCGCCAAAAGCGCAAGCGCCACGCCGAGACTCGCGCCACTGCTAATGCCAAGTACAAACGGCCCCGCCAGCGGATTCCGGAACACCGTCTGCAGCGACAAGCCCGACACTGCAAGCGACGCACCCGCCAAAACCGCAGCAATCATCCGCGGAATTCTCAAGTTCCACAAAATGTTCGAAGAAATATCCGCGCCAGGGCTAAACAACGCCTGCACCACCGACGAAAACGGAATACTGACCGCACCAAAGCAAAGCGTCGCCACGCACAGCAACACAATCAAAACAGCTAACGCTACAAATCCAATCAATAAACGACGCAAACGAACCTCCGATCAGACTTTTTTAATTTAAAAAAAGCCAAACAGAAAACTGTCTAGCCTTTTCTACTTTTCAACAAAATCTTATTGTATTTTCTTATAAAAATCAAAATTGCAATACCGCATTTGCGCCAAAGCTGGCTTTCGCCAAATTCAGCGTAGGTACAACCATAAACTGAACAGACTTCCATCCTTCTTCCTGCATCCTTACTTTATAACGATCCAACGCCTCTTGATATTCATCACGCTTCATAGCATGTTTTTTGTGCACCTTATAATCACCGATATTGCTTACTAACACCGGTATCCCCAACAAAAATACAGGAACAGAAGCTAGTATTACAAGAGCCCCTCCCAATTGATCAAAAGCATCACCCATAGACTGCGAATTAGAATTACTAAAGATAGCATACAAGCCCGTTCCAACCAAAAACGCACCAAAACCAGTAATACTACCACCCACAACAATTCCAACAATATCCATTGCACATGAAGATTCTTTATCTTCTTGCGCAATCAACTCTTTGTAAATATCGATACTATCCAGCTCAACTAGATAAACATATTCACCTTTCGATGGGACTTTAGTTTCGGGCATTCCGTGCAAATCAGGCTGTTCGTTGGCCAAGGCAAATGAAATACCAGCAACTAAGAGAAAAAAGAAAAACATCTTACTATTCATTTTATGCCCACTTTTTAGAATCCAAAAAACAGAAAACAAATAAATCTGATTATATCATATAAAATATAACATCAAAAAAGTTCTATCTTTCCCACCATGCTCGACTATTCTCAAGTTCCAAGTCCTTGTTTCGTACTTGACGAAACGCGTCTCCGCCGCAACATGGAAATCCTCGCCGATATCCAGAAAAAGACCGGCGTCAAAATCATCTGCGCCCTCAAGGGTTACAGCTTCTGGCGTTCGTTCCCGCTCATTGGCGAATATCTCGCCGGCGCCACCGCCTCTAGCCTCAACGAAGCCCGCCTCGCCCGCGAAGAGATGAACAAGGAAGTCCACGTCTTTGCTCCCGTCTATGAAGACGACGAAATCGATGCCATCCTCGACGCTGCGGACCACATCACGTTCAACAGCTTTTCGCAATGGCAGCGCTTCAAAGACAAGACGCTCGCCCACGGCGTGAGTGCCGGCATCCGCGTGAACCCGGAATTTTCGACAGTCGAAACCGACATTTACAACCCTTGCGGTAAATTCTCCCGCCTCGGCGTGACCGAAAAGGAATTCAAGCCAGAACTTCTCGATGGCATTGACGGGCTCCACTTCCATGCGCTTTGCGAACAGGATGCCGACGCTCTCGAAGGCGTTCTCGCTGCTTTCGAGCGTCATTTCGGCAAGTACCTCCCGCAAATGAAGTGGGTGAACTTCGGCGGTGGCCACCACATTACCCGCAAGGATTACCACCGCGACGAACTCATGCGCATCCTCAAGGATTTCTCCGCACGCTACCCGCACTTGCAGGTCATCATGGAACCGGGCGAAGCTATCGGCTGGCAAACAGGCGAACTCGTTGCAAGCGTTGGCGACATCGTCCACAACGAAATGGATATCGCCATCTTGAACGTTTCCATCAGCGCCCACATGCCAGACTGCCTCGAAATGCCGTACCGTCCGAACATCATCGGCGCCGCGTTCCCGGGCGAAAAAACTCACACGTACAAGCTCACGGGCAACTCCTGCCTCGCCGGCGACCAGCTCGGCGATTTCGCCTTCGACGAACCGCTCAAAGTTGGCGACCGCATCATCTTCGAAGACATGATCCACTACACGATGGTCAAGACCACGTTTTTCAACGGGGTGCGTCACCCAAGCATCGGCAAGTTCGACGAAAACGGCAAGTTCCACCTGCTGCACAAATTCACGTACGAACAATTCAAAGAGAAGTTGTAGACCGTAGGACGTAAGAATTGTCATTCCCGACTTGATCGGGAATCTCCAAAAACAAAGGCGATGCCCGCTCGGAGACGGGCATGACAAAAAAGACATCGTAAGCATACAATGAAATTCACAAGCGAAGAAGAAACATACAACTGGGCGATTGAATTCGCGAAGGAACTCAAGGTCGGCGACAAGGTCGCCCTCTACGGGAACCTCGGCGCAGGCAAGACCGTCATCAGCCGCGGCATCTGCAAAGGGCTCGGCTTCGAAGGCACGGTCTGCTCCCCCACCTACACAATCCTCCACGAATACCCGAACAACCCGCCCATTTTCCACTTCGACCTGTACCGTCTCGAAGGCGGCGCAGACCTTTACGAAGTCGGCATGGACCCGGACTATCTCGAAAGCGGCATCAGCCTCATCGAATGGCCCGAACGCCTAGAAGGAAACGACGCAGGCATTACCCACGTCGTAAAAATCCAAATCGTATCCGAAACCGAACGCGAAATTACCGTTACAAAAGTCTCAAAGTAATACGTTTTTTGCAAAAACTGTCATTCCCGATTATAATCGGGAATCTCCATCTCGCTGATAAAAAGGCGATGCCCGCACAGTGGCGGGCATGACATCGCATTATTGTCACCCCGGCCTCTGTGCCGGGGTCAACCTTTTAAACCTTTTTACGCTTTCCTTTGCGAGCGAGCTTTTTGTTCACCTTTTCTATGGAATCGGCAACAGCTTTTGCACGGAGTTCCGCAGCCACCTGGGCCAACGAATCGGCAATCGCTTTTTCCTTCGCAATAGAATCGGCGCGGGCCGCGGCGGCAGCAACACAAGCCTTAACAGCTTCGTTACCGGCAATGCTATTCCAATCCTTGGCATCGCCCCTGCTCAAAAGCATCGGGCCCTTGTATTCATTCACAACGTTAAATGCAGCGACGGTATCCTTGGCCGCCATGGCGCCCATCGCATCCGCATACAAATCCTTCTGGTGGTTGCGCAAGTCTTCAATCGCACCCAGACGGTTCTGGCGGAGTATTTCCATGGAATCGCTTACAAAGCTGAGTTCCCAAGTTTCGTTATAGCAAGCTTCGGCCTCCACATACTTAGAAGCATCATTTTCTGCGGCAACATACAACGCATCGCATTTCGCGAACGTATCGGCGCTTACCTGTTTGGTATGCTGGTAGTAGTAATAACCACCAACGATTAAACCGACAAGAACCAGCAAGAACACACCGTCCTGCCAGCCCATAATCGGAGCTTGCGGAAGTTTCGGCCTACCGTTAACGGTTTCACCGGCTTCCAGTTTTTCTTCGGCCTCGTCAAACGGGCTTTTTCCATTCAAGAAACTAAACATAGATTAATCCTATTTTTTGGAAATTGCGTCAAAGACGCGTGCATATAAATAAATTTGTTTTAAAAGGCTCGCAAAACCGTTGGAACGCGTCGGCGAAAGCCCTACATTCAATCCAATCTGCTGAAAGAACGTCGGGTCTACAGACAAAATATCCGCAGGAGCCATATCATTGAAAATCTGCAATGCAAGCGCTCCGAGACCGCGACTGATCAACGGGTTCGTCGTGCCGCCTTCCACGTCCATCTCAAAATGGATCTTTCCGTTTTCGAACTTCGGAACAAGATACATCGTCGAGGCGCAGCCCTGGATAATGAACTTTTCCGCCTTGAGTGCGGCGTCCATGCCCTTGTGTTCACGAGCCAGATCCAAGAGGAATTTCCACTTGTCATCCGGGTCGCTAAACGAGGCGAATTTTGCTCTAATTTTTTCTTGACGATCAACAATACTTTCGGACATACACATCTCAATGCAAAAAAGAACGCATTCTCCAAATCAATGACGGGCACGACCTCAACACCGCAAAGAAAATTCTGAACAAAGTCTGTTTTTCAAGCGGGAGTTCGGACAAACGCTTGGCAGCCTTGTCAAACTGTTCATCCTTGACTTTTGCAAATTCCGGTTTCGCTTTTGCTATCTGCAAATGAGTTTTTCCAAGAGTGGCCATCCAACGGTCAAGGACAGAAGCTTCGATACGAGAACGGGCCACATCATCGGTAGCAAGGAGCCATTCATGGACAGCCTCCGCCGCAATTTTTCCACTAATCAGCGATTCGACAATGCCCGAACGACTCATCGGATTCACACAACTCGCAGCATCGCCCGCCTTGAAAAGTCCACACTTCGCAAGCGGCTTTTTCGACTGCCCGCAAGCAATCATTCCGCCGCAAATAGTCCTGATAACGGCATTCGGATAGCGTCTTGCAATAAACTGCTTGAGTTTTTCGCGCAAAGGCATATCGGGCTTTGCATTTTTCGAAAGCACAAAACCAATATTCACTTCCTTGCCGTCACGCGGGAAAATCCAACCGTAACCGCCCGGGAACTCGCTGCCGTAGAACAAATCGATATGGTCGCGCTTGTGTTCAATGCCTTCGGCTACCGCAAAAATTGCAGGTTCCAAATCCGTATTGCCCGATTCGATTCCTTCAAGGCACGGAATCCCGCGCGTAAGGCGACAACCGGGGCCCGTCGCGTCAATAACAACAGACGCCGACAACCTGAAGATTTCTTCACCGACCTTTACATCCAAATTCCAGCAGTTTCCGTCATGCGCAATTTTCTTGACAAGCGCATCGAAACGGCATTCAACGCCCGCATCAACGCAGGCATCGGCAATCGCATGGTGGAACTTGGAACGGTCCAAAAGCAATCCGCAATTTTTGCTGTAAAATTCGGCCTTGTAACCCTTAGGTGAAGTAAAGTAAATACCGGAAATGGTTCCGCGGACCCAGGATTCGTCAACAGGCCACAATTTGTTCAAACGATTATTCGAAACAGCTTCAGCACAAAAAATCGGTTCCTTCCAAGGTTCCTTTTTATCTACGAGAAGGATTTGTCCAACATCTTGAGCCAGTTTTCCCAGTTGGTATGCTGCCATGAGACCAGCAGGACCCGCACCGCAAATCACTACATTGTAAGAATTTGAACGAAAAGCTGTCATCACATCGTAAAATTAATGAAAAATTGTCATTACACCGTAAAATTAGTATTTATTTGGTCAGTTTTTATTTTTCGCTTGGAATTTTGCAAATTTTTTAGTTATTTTAGGGCTATCCGATATTTGTTTTACTTTTTTTATAAAGGGAATTGATTATGAATACGAAGAACGTTTACAAATTTGGTATCTGCCTCCTTAGTGCTCTCGCACTCAGCGTGTCGGCTCAGGACTTCAGAGGCAAAGACCTGAACACCTCCTTCCGCGACAAGCGTATCGACAACTACCAGTTCCAGAAGGCTAGGGCAATCAAGGGCGTTACGGACTTCCAGCGCTCTGCAGGTGAATCCCCGGACTTCGAAGGTGCTAGCCTTCCCGGCGTTTCTTTCCGCAACGCCGTGATTAGCAAAGCGAACTTCGAAAGCGCAAACCTCCAGGGAGCAATCATTAGCGGTGCCGACATCCGCTCGGCCTCCTTCGAAGGCGCAAACCTCGAAGGCGCTGACCTCTATCGTGCAACGCTCCTCGATAGCAAATTCCCCAAGGCAAACCTCAAGAATGCCCGTATGGATGCTATGAAGGTCTCCGACGAATGCGACTTCAGCAAAGCTGACCTCACGCAGGCTTCCGCGACCGACATGGACCTCACCCGTGCAGACTTCAGCAAGGCTAACCTTACACACACGAACTTCTCCCGTTCCTTGATGGCTAACAGCGACCTCCGCAAGACCGTCATGGAAAAGACGGACTTCACGGCTTGCAACCTCATCGCTGCAAACTTCAAGGGTGTCAACCTCAACAACGTGAACTTCGCCAAGGCGGGTCTTTCCCAGGCTGAATTCGGCGGTGCTACGTTCAACAACGTGAACCTCCAGGAAGCCGACCTTTCCTTGACCACCTTCAACGACGTTGACCTCTCCAGAACGCAGCTCCAGAAGGCCAAGTTCGCCCAGTCCAAGGTCAAGAACATGAAGTTCAACAACCAGGACTTGAACGGCGTCATCTTCGACAAGGGCGAAGTCTCCAAGAGCACATTCGACAAGACCAAGCTCAACAAGTCTTCCTTCTTTGATGCAACCGTCAGCAAGAACGTGTTCAACTACGCTGAACTCATGAAGGCTGTGTTCGATGGTGCCTACGTATTCAAGGACATCTTCGACAACGCCGACCTCACCAAGGCGAACTTCGCGAACTCCACCATCGAACGCTCCGCATTCAACAATGCCCAGCTTTCCGGTGCAAACTTCTCTGGTGCTAAGCTCATCAAGGTCACCTTCACCAACGCAAAGATGGAAGGTGTCAAGATTGACGCAGACACCAAGATGGAAGACGTGGACTTCTCCGGTGCAGACTTGAGCAATGCAAAGATTGAAAAGTTCACTGCAAAACGCGTTCTTTACAACGAAAGAACCAAGTTCCCCAACGGTTTCGATCCTCGTGCATTCGGTTTCTCTAGACCGGGTGAAAAGCGCTAACCAAGCCCTTTGAATATCGGAAATTAGGGACGCTCATCGAGCGCCCCTTTTTCATTTTTAGGTAAGTAGGAATAGGTTGTAGGTCTTAGGGCTACTTCTTCCCCATCAGCCACGTAATTGCTTCGGCCAGGGAATGCACCCGCACGATGTTCATCGAACCAATCCGTTCGGTGAGTTTGCAGCACGCCGGTACGACAGCCTCCGTCATCCCCAGTCGGCTAGCTTCCTTGAGCCGCTGTTCGAGGAGGCTCACACCGCGCACCTCGCCCGACAGTCCAAGTTCGCCAATCGCAATGGTTTGCCTCGACAGCGGAATGCCCACGTGGTTGCTCGCGACGGCAAGCGCCAAGGCCAAGTCCGACGAAGCGTCGTTCACCTTCAGACCGCCTACAATACTTGCAAACACGTCCGACGCGCCAATCGTCACGCCGCCAAACTTTTCCAAAAGCGCAAGGATAATTGTAAGTCGCTTCGGGTCAATCCCGGCCGCCACACGCTGCGGTACCGCAAAGTTCGTCTGGTTCACAAGCGCCTGAGTCTCGAACAGCAGAGTCCTGGAGCCTTCCATAGTGCAACAAACGACACTGCCCGGCGTCGGCGGTACGCCCTCCTGCAAAAACACCTTGCTCGGGTTCAGCACCGGATTGAGCCCGTGCCCCGTCATCTCGAAAACGCCCACCTCGTCGGTGGCGCCAAAGCGGTTCTTGATAGTCCGCAAAAGCCTGTATTGATGGTTCCGGTCGCCCTCGAAATACACAACCGTATCGACCATGTGCTCCAGAATTCTCGGGCCCGCAATCTGCCCGTCCTTCGTCACATGCCCAATCAAAATCGTGATGCAGCCGGTATTTTTCGCAAAGACCATCAAGTCGAGCGTACACTCGCGCAACTGCGTCGCGCACCCGGGCGTCCCGGCGAGTTCGCCCTTGTACACCGTCTGGATGGAGTCAATCACAAGGACTTGCGGCTTTACTTCGCGCGCATGGTCCAAAATTTTTTCAAGGTTCGTCTCGCACAGAAGCAGCATGTCGCTCCCGGAAACGTTCAACCTTTCGCTGCGGAGCTTGACCTGGCACGCACTCTCCTCGCCACTCACATATAGCGCCTTGACGCCAGCCGCATTCATCGTCGCAAGCGTCGTAAGCACGAGCGTCGATTTGCCAATTCCCGGATCGCCGCCAATCAGCACAAGGCTCCCCGGAGCAAAGCCGCCCCCGAGCACGCGGTCGAATTCCACATTCGCGGTACTCAATCGGCGCGTATCCTCCGAAGCCACCTCTTTCAGCGGAACAACTTTATGAACCGGACCGCCAAGCCCGCGCCCGACACGCACGGAACCTTCCACGATATTTTCAACGACATGTTCCTTGAGCGAGCTCCACGCCCCGCAAACCGGGCACCGACCGGCCCACTTGGGAGTCGTATTGCCACACTCCGTACATAAAAACACAATTTCTTTCTTAGACTTATTTACTGCTACCATGTGCACTAATATAATAAAAACACCATGTCAAAAGGTGACATTCCGAAAAATAGTGTTCAAAAAAGCAAAAAAAATTCCTTACGACACCCACCCGCTCTCGGCATTGGTTACATCCAATACGGTAACGATATACTTCTGGGAACCGTCACAAAGCTGCCTCGCCCGCACGACCTTCACCGAACCATCTTCGGTCTTGAACTTTTTCCCATAAGTTTTGCCCGATGTAATCAGCCGTTTCGCCGTTTGCAGGAATTCTTCTGCCGAACAAGGCGAAAGGTGGAACAACGAACAAAGATGGTCTAGCGATTCCACAATCGGTTTCTGGACGAACATCGGCTTTCCTTCAACGCAAGAAAGGCTCAACACCCTATCGGTATTCCCGTCGATATAGACAATCTGGTCGTACAGATTCAAAACAACGGCATCGGTCAATTCCTTGTAGGCTTCGACATCCGTAATGTTTTCGTTTTGAAGTTTCAGGATGACATCGCCTGTATCCGGGTCCGCCATCATGTCGAAAGTCGATTTAATCGTAAACCAGCCACTTTTTAAATTGTAGCTGATATTGAGCGGCGGAACAATGCGTTTGTTCGCAAAAGCAAGAATCAACTTTTCGCGGGTGTAGTCCGCGGCTTTTTGAACATTGACCCCTTCTTTCGACATCAGTTTCGTCAAAAGACCAACGTGGTTGTCGTAGGTGTAATTATCGGCGAGTTCATCAGGGATGTAAGTTACGCCGTCCATCCTGATTACAGGGGAATTCTTCGTGAGATTCCAGAACAAGAACGCCTTATAGCCCGGATCATAAGACTTTGTATGGGTCGCTTCGCCAGACTCCATAAACAGCTTGAACGCATTCCTGCGTCCAAAGTAATTCTTTAGCGCCATATCGTCTTCGGATACGAACACAGACAAAATACGTCCGTACGGAGTGTCCCTGAAAAATTTGCCCACATGGTAAATGCGCTTGACCGTTCCGCTTTTTGTCTTGACGCAGTAAGTGATTTGCGTTGCGACCGTACTTCCGCTGCGAATTAGCGTTTGAGTATTCTCCTTCACGGCGCCGTAATCATCGGGGTCGATAACCCCCTTGAACCTTTCGCCCGCCAAATTGCGGAATTCCTCGACGTTATCGCATTCGAGAATTTCAAGCGCACGGCCGTTCACGTAAAGGACATCCCCATGAATGGCTTCCAAGAGGATGACTCCGCCAGGAACATATTCCATGTAATTCAAAGCCAGCTGGTGGAGCAATTCGGTATTCTTGATGGTCCCGTCAATTTTCGCCTTGACCCTATCCTTGTTGGTTATGGGCATATGGATAAACTGATAGGCCCCCAAGCGAATGCTTTCCTGAGCCAGTTCCATATTGTCCGTCATGACGATAAACGGTATCTGGAAATCGCGCTTTTCGCTCTTGCATTTTTGGATAATCTTGAAACCGTCGATTTTCGGGAGCGCGGCATCAATCAGCGCTAGGGATATTCGATTTCCGTATTCCAACAAGATATTGAGAACTTGTTCGCCATCCGATGCAAACAAAATATTGTAATCCGCTTTCAGGATATCTTCAAGAATCGAGCGGTTCTGCAAATTGACAGTCGAAAGCAGAATTGTCTTCGCGTCTGCAGGGAACTTTACCACATTCTGGTCACCAAGTCCCGTTTCAACGGCGCTCACGTGCGTATTGCGGAACGACAAATCGTAGATATGGCAATCGTTGATATCGGCAATCAGGCGGGCACTCAAGAACACGTAGGTTCCATGAGTCGCATAAGTCGTCTGCTGAGGCGCCTTGTACGCAATACATTCCGCCTTGCAAAGTTTTTGGTACAAAGAATTTTGCAAGTCATTGCAATCCTGTTCGACATCCTTGAAGTTCTCATAGCCAAGGCTCTGGAGTTGCTCTTCGAACTGCTGGTTCACAAAAAGGAACTTGAACGCAGCGTTTTCAAAGGACACGATAGCCTTGGGCGAATCCACCAGATAATCGAGCTTGCCGAGTCGGGAATACACATGACGAGTCTTTCGATTTTCGACATGCATTTCGATGGACGCCATGTGATCGAGCGTATCCTTTAAAGGCAGAGGTTTTCCGTAAAAATAGCCCTGCACTTTTTCACAGCCAATCCCCTTCAAAAATTCCATCTGTTCCTTGGTCTCGACTCCTTCGGCAAGAGTTTTCAGTCCAAGATTTTTTGCCATACGGACCGTCGAACGGATGATGGTACGGGAGGCCTCGTTAAAGTTCGAGAGGAACACCATGTCGATTTTCAGTTCATCAAACTTGTAATCTTTGAGCGTGTTGAGCGACGAATAGCCGCTTCCAAAATCGTCTATCCAGACTTCGTAGCCGGCAAGGCGGAACCGTTCGATTTCACTGCGGACATAAGCATTCGAAGCCATGATGCTTTCGGTGATTTCGACACGAATATACTCCCGTTCGATTCTGTACGTTTCAAGCGCCCGCTCGACAACCTCGAAAATATCGCAGCCGATAAAATCCAAACGCGAAAGGTTAAACGAAACAGGGACAATCGAGTTTCCGCGGTCCAATTCTTCACGTAGTTCCTTGCAGACCACCTGAATGACATGGCTATCGAGCTTGTGAATTTGGCGGGACTCCTCCAATGCGCCGATAAAAGCCGCCGGATTCAAGAATCCGTATTGCGGGTCAATCCAGCGGGCCAGAGCCTCCATACCGCAGAACGACTCCGTAATCGTACGGACAACCGGCTGGTAATACACCTTGATGTAGCCATTCTTGATGGCTTCGTCGATGTGGTTCACGACGTAGTTCTGCAAAATCAGCGCCTTGCGCAAATCCTCGTCATAATAGCGGATAAAATTATCACTTGATTTTTTCTGGACCTTGCAGGCGATTTTCGCTTTTTCGCAAGTTTCCAGAATCGATTCGCCCTCGCCAATCTTGCAAATGCCGATGTTTATGTCCATCGAAATCTTCGATACAGTCGCCTTGACATCCCTGCGAATTTCGTTCAGCCGTTCTTCGAGGTTTTCCGTGCCCGCAACAACAATAAAATGGTCATTGGCAATGCGGCAGACCAAGTTATCCGAAAACTGCTTTTTGAGGAACGCCGCAAAAAGAATCAGGAACTCGTTGCCCTTGTCATAACCATTGGCATTGTTGTAGAGCTTCATCCCGACAACGTCAAAGAAAACGACCGCAGGTACGCCACCCTCATTCCTGATACCGTCAACGAAATCTTCACCGCGCATGCGGCTGTATTCCAAATTCGGAAGCCCCGTCAAGGAATCAAAGTAGCGGTCAGTCCGTTCGCTTATACGATGGAAAATTGCGTCCCTGCCATGCCATTTGATGAGAGTCGCTTTCAGAATCAAATCACCGCCAGTGCGGGAATTCTGCACGAGCACTTCGCCTTGTTCAAGGACTTCTTCTATAGTAATCAGCGGGCGATCTCCCGAATCGAAGAAATACTCCTCGAAAGTGATGCCTGGGAAAAACGCCCTGACCGGCGTCCAGATTTTCTCGGCGGAAGCGCTGATCATATAAATCTCGTGCGTTTTCGCATCGACAATGACAAACGGCTCGACCTTGTCCGTATTCAAGAACTCTATAATGCTGTTGTCAAATTCCTGGCGCTTTCCGCCATTCGATTCCAGCGCCGCAGTCACGTCATCATAAACGAAAACGGCATAAACCGTCCCGTCGTCAAAACAACGGTGGTAGCCCATGGCGTGCACCACGCGGTACTCATCCTTGCCATACAGTTTTTCGCGATAGACGACTTCGTAGCGGGAGTCCTTGGATTTCGCAAATTCTTTCGCCTTGGTCGCAATAAAGACAATATCCTCGCGATGGACGTTCTTGTACATGTCCGTATTGAGGTGGTGAAGCAAATTTTCGCGAGTCATGCCGGGTGCTTGCCAGCGAACAAGTCCGTTCGAAACAAGAATTGTCTGAACAGATCCATCAACAAGTTGATAGACCGCAAGCGGGATGTCGGAATTTTCCAATTCCCTTATCGTCTCTTTGGAAAATGAATATTTATTCAAAAAAGACATCACACACACCTTGCAATTCTTGGGACTAGACCTATTTTAAACTTAAATTATTATTTGCAAAATTGCAAGTTTTTTGAAAGTTTGCCGTAAAATAAAAGAAAACTTTTGCAAGTGGCGTGCGAAAATGCACATTTTTTCGTTTTTTGAAAGAAAAAACAAAAAAAGCCCCGCAATTAAGCGGGGTTTCATGTAAAGAAAGGTGATTTTTAAGCGGAAACTTTACGTCCGGCTTCCACGGCGTCTGCGATGGCCATGCCCACATAATCCTGCGCGCTGAACCAGCGGCCGCTCTTTTTATCGTCGAGGAGCACGCTCACGAGAGCTCCAGGAATAACCGTTTCGGGGGCGTTCGGGGCATTCGGGCCACCCAAATCCGTACGGAGCCAACCCGGATCCATCACGTTCATCATCACGTCGGTGCCATTGAGTTTGCAGGCGAAATCCTTCACGAACTTGGTGAGGGCGGCCTTCGCACAGGCATATCCCATCAATTCCGGTTCGTTCGCGATACCGCTCGTGGTGAGCTGCATGCGGCCAAAACCGCGCTTGATCATGCCGGGCAAGAAGTGGTAGGCTATCTTTATCGGCGCAAAGAAATTCACCGCCATCGCATGGTGGAAGTCTTCCATGGTATTGGCGAGATAGTCGGTGAAATATTGACTCATGAGGCCCGCATTGTTGAACACGAGATCGACCGACACTTGAAGCGCATCGATTTCGGCCAGCATGGCATCAATTTCGGACTCGCTTTCGAGATTGCAGCCCACCGCCTTCACTTGAACACCGTACGGAGCGAGTTCAGCAATCACTTTTTCGGCATGGCTTTTGTCGCGCCCCTGCAATATGAGGTTTGCGCCGAGTTTAGCCATTTCGATAGCGATGAGGCGCCCGACACCACGGCATCCGCCCGTTACAAGGCACCATTTTCCTTTTACGTCAATCATTATAGACCCCTTGAGATTTCTTTTGATACCCGAAAAATAATCAATAAATCCCCTAAAAATTCAAAAAAACGCGACTTTGCGTACACAAGCGTAAAGGCTCCGAGCCCCTTTTTCTGAAATTTCAAAAGGTATATTAGAATTAAAATATATTTATAGATTTTACCGTTAATGTCATTTTATGACAATAAATTTTTAAGAATCAATTAGTATCAAAGAATTATCATATTTTGCAAACTATTGCATGCACTCAGTTGTTGTCGATTTTCTTAAAATATCATGACAATGAATTACGAGACCGCCCTATTACATGAGGCAATCAGGCTTCTTCTGATTTCGATAAGGCAAAAGCGAAGCCATACGCAGCAGTCGCTATCCATCGAATCCGGGATTTCAAGGCAATTCATATCGCAGATGGAATGCGGCAAACGTATCCCCTCCATAGACACGCTCTCTCAACTCGCAATCGCCCTTAAAACAAGCATGAGTTCACTCATGGACGAACTGGACAGCATCTATCAACATCTCTTTTGGCAACAGTGCGCAAAACAGAATCGCAACTCTGCAGACCATGCAAAGAAAGCCGCCGACAGCACGAATCCATGCTTAAACTACATACGCAAAGCGGGAGGATTGCGCAAGCCGTAGCCCTTAACAAAAAGCTTAAAATTTTCTATCTTTTATGGCCATGGAATGGCAGCGCAACATAAAGACTTTGACAACCGACGAGCTCAAAGCTTGGCTTCGTGACGTTGACGAAAAGCCTTATCGCGCCGACCAGATTCAAAAATGGCTTTTTTGCCAGCAGGTGCGTTCTTACGACGAAATGGTGAACATTTCCCCGGTTCTCCGCGAAAAAATGGCGAAACAGTTCACGCTTTGCGGCCTCAAGGAGGCCCAGCGCTCCGTTTCTGTCGATGGGACGGTCAAGTGGCTTTTCGAGACCGAAGACGGCCACCATATCGAAACGGTGATGATTCCGGCCAACGGGCGCTATTCCGTATGCGTCTCGACGCAGGTCGGCTGCGCCATGAACTGCGCATTTTGCCGAACCGCCAAGATGGGGTTCACGCGTAACCTCGAAGCGGGCGAAATCCTCGAAGAAATCATCAATGTGAACTGGTACCTCAAAGACAACGGCTTCCAGAATGAAGAAGGCGGCACGGCCCAGGTCACGAATATCATCTTCATGGGCATGGGCGAACCGCTCAACAACTTGGAAAACGTCCACCGCGTCTGCTGCACGCTGCACAACCAGAAACTTTTCAATATGGGCGCAAAGCGCATGACCGTGAGCACTTCGGGAGTCGTCCCGAAAATCAAGGAGCTCGTGGACCGCAATACGCCCTGCTGCCTCGCCGTGAGCCTCAACAGCACGAACAACGAATACCGTTCGTCCGTGATGCCGGTGAACAAGACATGGCCCATCGAAAAACTTTTGGACGCGGTTGACGAATACATCCGCCGCACCGATAATTATGTGACGTTCGAGTTCGTGCTCATCCAGGACATCACCTGCACGCCCAAGGCCGCAAAAGAGCTCATCCGCATTTGCGCCCCGCGCCGCGTAAAGGTGAACGCCATCGTGCTTAACGACGGCGACGACCCGACGCTCCACGCCCCCACCCCCGAACAGGTGGAAGACTTCCTCGCCGCCGTGCGAGCTGCAGAAATTCAAATAACGATCCGCAATCCACGCGGTAGGGACATCCTTGCCGCATGTGGACAATTAGCGTACAAAAAGGAAGGTAAAGAATGTTAACGCAAAACCTCCCGGAATTCTGGGACAATCTTTATGCCGAAGGCAAGGACTACTGGAATTTCAAGAAGGCGACCCCTGCCCTGCTTGAGTTTTTCAAGCACCCCTCCTGCCCCGCCGAGGGCACTGTGCTGATTCCCGGCGCCGGGTTCGGCTATGACGCAGAGGCTTGGGCTTTGCGTGGACACGAAGTTTTGGCCGTGGATTTTGCCCCGACCGCTGTCGATGAACTGGACCATCTGAGCCGCAAGCACAAGAACCTGCGCTCGCTCGACCTCGACTTGTTCACGCTTTCGCCGAAAGACGCCAAGCGCGGGGGCCAGCAGTTCGACATCATTTACGACTACGGCACGTTCTCGGCTATCCACCCGGGCCGCCGCGACGAATTCTTCGAAGTCTGCTACAAGATGATGAAGGATGACGGCGTGTTCATCTGCCTCATGTACCCGCTCATGAACGGCAAGACCATGCAGGGTCCTCCGCACTGCATGAGCGAAGGCGAACTCATGGCACGCTTGGACGGCGTGTTCGACATTGTCGAACGCATCAAGCCCACGAACAGCATTCCGGGCCGCGAAGGCAAGGAAGAGTTCTGGATTATGAAGAAGTGCCTGTAGTTTGAACAGAGAACTCCTCGGGCCTACAATGTGCAGAATCGCCAAAGTGTTCCGAGGTCATTCTGAGCGGCGAATAACCGCGAAGAATCCAGAGCATTAAATTGTCATGCCCGCCACCGAGCGGGCATCTCCTTTTTTATAGACTTGGGACTTGTAAAAAAAGCGCGAAGGGCTCCACAGGTTTATCAAATTTTTTTATTTTTAGCCCAGTTTTAAATAAGGATTTTACTATGGCAAACGATCTATGCCCCTGCGGTTCTGGCAAAGCCTACTGCGACTGCTGCGAACCGATTATTAAGAAGACTACACTTGCACCGACTCCGGAAGCTTTGATGCGCTCCCGCTACACGGCATACGCCAAGCACGAAATCGCATGGCTCAAGGATTCCCTCGAAGTCACCCAGCGCGACGACTTTGACGAACCGAGCGTAGAAGCTTGGAGCCGCCAGTCCGAATGGCTCGGCATCGAAATCAAGCAGACCAAGACCGAAGACGAAAAGAACATCGGCTGGGTCGAATTTGTCGCCCGATTCAAGCAGGGCAACATTACCCGCAACCACCACGAACTTGGCGAATTCCACAAAGTCGGCGGTGCATGGTTCTTCTATGATGGCCGTGCCGTGAAGCAGGAAACTGTCCGTCACGAAGGCCCGGTTGTCGGACGTAACGACCCGTGCCCGTGCGGTTCCGGCAAGAAGTACAAGAAATGCTGCGGAGCGAATAAGTAATTAAACCCTAACCCCTAATACCTAAAAATGTTCAAGATATTCGTAGATGGCGAAGCAGGGACTACTGGCCTGCAAATTTTCGAGAGACTTGCCAAGCGTAACGATCTCGAAATTCTCAAGATCAATCCGGAACTCCGCAAGGACGTAAACGAACGCCAGAAGATGATCAACGAATCTGACGTGACGTTCCTCTGCCTGCCGGATGCAGCGTCCATGGAAAGCGCCGCCCTCTGCACGAATCCGAACACGCGCATTATCGACGCCTCCACGGCTCACCGCGTGAACCCGGCTTGGACATACGGTATGCCGGAACTTTCGGCCGCCCAGCGAGAAGCGATTTCCAAGAGCAAGCGCATCGCGAACCCCGGTTGCCACGCCTCTGGATTTATCCTCGGTGTGTATCCGCTGGTCGCCGCGGGCATTCTCCCGAAGAGCGCAAACCTCGCCGCCTACAGCATCACCGGCTACTCCGGCGGCGGCAAGAAGCTCATTGCCGAATACGAAGCCGAAGAAAACTTGAGCCACAAGGCCGGCGAATCGAAGGCAATCATGGCTCCCGCCCCGTACGCGCTCGCGCTCGCCCACAAGCACCTCCCCGAAATGAAGAAGTACTGCGAACTCGAGAATGTTCCGTTCTTCAATCCGGTGCTTGGACCATACTACAAAGGTATGGCCGTGACGGTCGCCATCTTCCCGAACATGCTCACGAAGAAGGTCGGCCCGCAAGACTTGACCGAAATCCTCGCCAAGCATTACGAAGGTTCGAAGTTCGTGAAAGTCATGCCGTACGAAGCTGCTCCGGTACTGTTCAACGGACGCTTGGACCCGACGGTCGAAAACGACACGAACAACGCCCGCATCCAAGTTTTCGGCAACGAAAACATCATGCAGGTGACGACGATTATCGACAACCTCGGCAAAGGTGCTAGCGGCGCCGCTATACAGAACATGAACATCGCCCTCGGATTGGACGAAACGCTCGGTTTAATTTAAATTCGCGAACCGTCACCAGTTAAATTTCAGAAAAACGCCAAAGCTCCGTGAGTTTTGGCGTTTTTTATTGAAAATTCGATGCACGATTCAGAATGAAATCATCTAAATCGCGATCACCGCAATTAAATTTTTTGACGGAATAAGATGGTCGTATCCGAATAAAACTTAGCTTTTCTGTATCTATACCTTCTTGAACCACGGATCTATACCTCCATTGGCTTCTTCTCGGGCACGCTTCTCAGCCATACCCAATTCGTAAGCCTTTTTCATGAACTCGTAATCGCGCAAGCGCTGAGCACGAGCTTCTGGAGTTTCCGGTCGACGAATCTTCATGTTTTCAAGAAAACGACGAGCATCCTCGCCATAGAGAATCGGAGTTTCACGAATCGGTCTAGCCATAGCCTTGTCCTTTGTTATTTCATAATAAGTAATGGATATATTAACTTTGGAGCATCACTAGACAGGTGAAACCCGGCAACACACTACCAAGGTGGTGTCTATAATATAAAATGTTGAAATTTCAAAAACAAGGGGGCGAACCTCAGGGCATTTATTTTGTCAACAACCGTTTGCAAGAATCGACTGATTTTACAAGATTCCCCATCAAGTGGGGAAAGACAATCACACGCACTCTTCCCCAAATCGCAAAAATTTCTACATTTGGGCCATGTTCTTAGACGAAAAAAATATTGAAGTTCGCTCCGGCAGAGGCGGTGACGGCATCTGCAGTTTCCATCGTGAAAAGTTTGTCCCCCTCGGCGGTCCCGATGGCGGTGATGGCGGTCGTGGCGGTCACGTGATTTTGCAGGTGAACGAGCAGTACACCACGCTCCTCGACATGGGCAACACGCATATTTACAAAGCAAAGAGCGGCCAGCCCGGCGGTGCGAAGCGTTGCTCCGGCGCATCGGCAGACGACCTGATCATTAGCGTTCCGCGTGGCACGATCGTCAAGGACGAACAGGGCCACATCCTCACGGATTTGACCGAACCCGGCCAGAAGTGGATTGCGGCTCGCGGCGGCAAGGGCGGCATGGGCAACCAGCATTTCGCGACACCGAAGGTGCAGGCACCGCGTAAGTGCACTCCCGGCGAAAAGGGCGAAGTCCGCCAGCTGTTCCTCGAACTCAAGCTCATGGCAGACGTGGGCCTCGTGGGTTTCCCGAACGCGGGCAAGTCGAGCCTCGTGAACAAGATTTCTAGCGGGCGCCCGAAGGTCGGCGACTATCCGTTTACGACGCTTGAACCGGTGCTCGGCATCGTGCAGGTGAACGGCCACAGCTTCGTTGTTGCCGATATTCCGGGCCTTTTGGAGGGCGCGAGCGAAGGCAAGGGCCTTGGCCACCAGTTCCTCAAGCACATCGAACGTACGCACACGTTGCTCTTTGTGATTGACGGTTTTGCCGAAAACGCCTACGAACAGTTCAAGGTTCTCAAGGAAGAACTCAAGGCATTCCACCCGAAGCTTGCCGAAAAGAACTTCGTCGTGGCACTGAACAAAAGCGACCTCGGCATCGAAAACGCCATCAAGGAATTCAAGAAGCACCGCCAAAAAGTGGTCATCACATCGGCTATTACCGGTGAAGGATGTGCCGAATTACAGCAGGCTTTGGACGCTGCAGTGCCCCATATGCACAAAAAAAGCATAGGATGGAGCAAAAAAACGTAACTGTTGCCCCAAAATATTGTAAATTCATTAACATGAAGGCGACTCAATCCAACATAACGAAGAAGGAAATCGTTGATGAAATCGCTTCCCAGACCGGGTTTACGCAAGTAAAGACCAAGGTCATCGTGGAAGAACTCATCGACGCTATTTCTAATTCCGTTATCGAAGGAAGCAACATCGAATTGCGTGGATTCGGTCGCTTCAAGAACAAACAACGCAAGGAACGCCGTACCCGGAACCCCAAAACTGGCGAGTTGGTCAATATTCCCGCCAAGACGCGTCCGGTTTTCGAACCCAGCAAGGACTTGATCGAAAAAATCAATAAAGTTCCTTTCGATTTTGATAAAGAGGCCTTTGTCCCTAAAGATGATCAAGAAAGAATCTAGTACGCCCGTTATCCAGAACCGCAAGGCGAGCCACCTTTATTTTGTGGACGAGACCTTCGAAGTGGGAATCATGCTCATCGGGTCCGAAGTCAAATCTATCCGCAACGGCAAATGCACTCTGGGCGAAGCATGGATCGACATCGACGAAAAAAAGGACGAACTCTGGCTCGTTGGCGCCCATATCGACGAATACCTTTTCGCAAACCGCTTTAACCATTTCCCTGCACGCAGGAGAAAACTCCTCGCCCACACGCACGAAATCCAGAAAATGCGCAAGGCGAAGGAACTGAAGGGATGCACCATCATCCCGCTAAAAATGTACTTTAAAAACCGTATCGCAAAACTCGAAGTAGGAATATGCCGAGGCAAGGATCAACACGACAAGCGACAGGACATCTTAGTCCGCGACGCCAAGATGGAAATGGCTCGCGCCGCCAAGGCCCATCGCTGATTTTAGCTTTACTGCTAGTCGCATGTAGCATTACCCTCGCCGTTTCGGCAAGGGTCGATGTGGAGTCGCTTGCCCGCGAGACGAAGGGAGCGTTCCACTGGTATCCGGTACAAAAGACGTTTACGATTGTCGCTCCGCAGGACACATTCAAGTTCGCCATCGGCATTCCGTACATGGCCCGCAACGGCCGCTCGATTGATTTGTCCGCGGCACCGGAACTCGAAAACGGACACATCTGGATTGCTGAAGACGACGCGAAGAAAGTTACATCGAAGGCCGTGGTAGCAACGCCAGTCGAGACTGCACCAGCGAAACCCGCAGAAACAAAACCTGAGGAAACGAAACCGGCGGCGCCAGTCGTCGTAAAGCCCAAGCCCCCCAAGCAAGAAATTGCAGGCAGCCGCGAAGTCCGCACAATCGTGATTGACCCCGGACACGGAGGCAAGGACCCCGGTGCGCAAGGCAAGAAAGCCAACGAAAAAGACATCGTGCTTGCGGTCGCGAAGCTTTTACGCAAGAACCTCGCCGATGAAGGGTTCAACGTGAAGCTCACACGCAGCAAGGACGTATTCATTGAACTGCGCCAGCGCGCAAACCTCGCCAACCAGTGGGACGGCGACTTGTTCATCAGCCTGCACTGTAACGCCATCGACGCCAGCGAAGAACGCAAGCGGGTTATCCAGGGCTACCAGTTCTACGTGCTGCGCGCCCCGGAAAGCGAAGAAGACAAAGCCATAGCCCGCCGTGAAAACGCGGTCGCCACGCTCTACGGCGAAAAGAACGCCAAGGACGAACTTTCACCGTTAGAATGGTTCAAGCTCGAAGCCCGCCTCGAGCAGTACAAACAAACTAGCTACCTGTTTACAGAGAAACTGCTCGACAGTTTTGAAGACGGGAAAATCAAGAGAATGGGAACAGGTGTCGGCGGTGCAGGATTCATGGTTCTCGTTGGTGCGATGATGCCAGCCGTGCTCATTGAACTCGGATTCATCAGCAACGAAGAAGACGAAAATTACATGATAACCAAGACAGGCCAGCAGGACCTCGCCGACCGCATTGCAGAAGCCGTCAGCAAGTACAAAGACGCCGTCCACAGCTATAGGGAAACGTTGGGAAGATAATCATCCCATTCCGTCAAATTTTTTTCGACATCGAACAAATTATTAAAAAAAGGACACAAAAAAGAACTGCCGCATTCGCAACAGTTCTTTGAAAAAGGAGATTCCCGCTCGGAGGCGGGAATGACAAATCCATACGGACTATTGACGCCTACGCCTTCGGCTTCGGCGTCCGTCCTGCGGCTCGGTTATGGGATTGCAAGCAATCCCGCATCACTCGCCTTACGGACTACTCAGCGTCCATGTCGGCTTCGTCGATTTCGGCGTTGTGATAGACTTCCTGGACGTCGTCGTGGTCTTCGAACTTGTCGATGAGCTTGAGGAGCTTCACAGCGTCGTCGTGACCGAGCTTGACCGGGTCATTCGGAACGTAGCTGAGTTCAGCGCTCATCATTTCGATGCCAGCAGCTTCGAGAGCCTTGGAAACAGCGTCGAAAGCTTCCGGAGTAGTAGAGATTTCATGACCGCCGTCTTCGGTACTCATGTCTTCGGCACCCGCTTCGAGAACGAGGTCCATCACCTGGTCTTCCGGATACTTTTCAGCATCGACG